>Ga0209826_1001801_pt1 | contig 14577 bp, 8 predicted proteins | sample GOMGulsemesocosm_5_FD_184637 | JGI IMG/M metagenome (GOLD analysis project Ga0209826, IMG submission 184637) | Methane-oxidizing microbial communities from mesocosms in the Gulf of Mexico - GOM15C Gulf of Mexico (SPAdes) (version 2) | ecosystem: Environmental > Aquatic > Marine > Cold seeps... | reverse complement strand
ATCAACATAGCCTGATAAATTGTTATAACAAATTTGCAATGATGATTGCTCAGAGCTTGTATACCCTAAATCACTCATTCTTAGCGATGTTGCGTATTCTAAATATAAACTTCCTGCGGGCGCTTTCTTAAAAGGTAATGCATGATCTTCTCCTTGTAGAAATGATCCACAAAGGGCTGGTGAACTTCCATATAAATAAGGAATAAGCCAGCAGTAACGTTTGTAATTTCTTAAAATTGAAAAATATCGATCTGAGATAAAATGAGTTATATCACTTTTATCATGGTGTATTTCTTGTAAAACAGTCCAAAATTCTTTAGAAAATGAGAAATTAAAATGAATGCCTGAAATAACTTGCATCATACTACCGTAACGATTTTTTAACCCTTGACGGTAAACTGTTTTCATTTTTCCAATATTTGAACTGCCATACTGCGCTAAGGGTATTTGACTTTCTTCATCAACAAAACAAGGCATGCTCATTGGCCATAGCAACTCACCGTTAATATTGGTCAAGGTATATTTTTGAATATCTTGTAATTGTGCTATCGCTGTTTCAGGAGAATGACTAACAGGTGTTATAAATTCAAGTAATGTTTCTGAAAAATCTGTAGTAATTTGAGGATGAGTTAATGCCGATCCTAAAGAGTGATAATGCCCTTTTTCAGAGAGCTTACCCTCAGACAAAACTCTTAATGCTTCTCTTTCAATACCTCTTCCAATGCCAGCTAAGGCGCTCAATTTTTTTTCTTGGCTAAAAGCATCAATATAATCGTTGAATGATAATGTCAAAATAATTCCTAAGCTATAATCAGGGCAAAACTAATCCCTTATTTCATACTAATATAAATAAGGGATTATTTATGAATTTTCAATAGCTGAATAATCTTTTTTTATTTTAACTTTTTAAGCTTCTATGCATAAAAAGACAATGCTTATAGAGAAAACTGCTTTATTTAGCTAATTTTAATTCAACTATTTCTAAATTTAATTTTTCTAATTGCGGTTTAACTGTTTCACCATCACCAACCACAATCCATTGCATAGGTTTAAGTAGTTCTTTAGCCGCAATTGCGTTTAATTCGGTTAACGTAATATTTTTTATTATGTCAGTTTGCAATTCACCATAATTTTCTGACAAATTAAATTGTAATATTTTTCTTAAAAAGCCACTTTTTTGTCTCGGTGTTTCAAAACTTAAGGCTTCATTTTGAGAGATAGCTTGACGCATAAAGGTAACTTCACCTGTCGTTAGTCCATCTTTTTGGTAGTTCTCAAGTTCATTGATAACCTCAACCATTGAATCATAAGTATGCTCTTTTTTAACACTTGCTCCAGCCGTAAATCGACCTAATGTTTTACCACCAGAGAAACGACTAGACGCACCATAAGTATAACCTTTATCTTCTCGTAAATTTAAGTTGATACGGCTATTAAAAGCACTGCCTAAAGGATAATTCATTAAGTTAGCTTTAAAATATTCACCTGTAGCATCGTACAACATTCCGCGTCGCGTTAACTTGATAACCGACTGACTTGCATTAGGTAAATCTATAAAATAAATTTTATTCGGTGTTACTTTTGGAAATTCAGTATAACGAGGAATAGTGTAATTATTGCCTTGCCATTCTTTTAAGTATAACAATTTTGGCAATAGTTCTTTTTTACTAATATCACCAACAACAACTAAACTTGCTTGGCTTGGTGAAAAATAACGTTTATAAAAAGCTTTAACATCATCAAGCGTAATTGTGCTCACTGTTGCAATAGTGCCGCTATCAGCCAAGCCTACACGGTTATCCATACCATAAGAAACTTGTTTAAGTGCTCTATTCGATAATGTTCTTGCATCTTTAGAGCCTTGTTCAAGACTTTGAATTAATTGATTCTTAACACGATTAAAGTCATCTTCATTAAATGCAGGGTTAACCATCATATCTAACATTAGGTTTAACGTAGCGTCTAGGTTTTTAACCAAAGTACTCACTCTAATATTCGTATTTCTACCTGATGCACTGATAGAAACATCACTTCCTAATTTTGCTAGTTCATTCGATAAGTCTTCTTTAATGTAGTTAGTTGTACCTTCATTCATCAAGCTTGCTGTTAGTGAAGCTAAACCAGCTTTATTAATCGGGTCAAGTAATGGACCACCTTCAATACTTAATAATAAACTAATGGTTGGTGTTTCTGTATTCTCAGTAGCAATGATTTTCAAACCATTTGAAAAATTCTCACGCCAAAGTTTAGGCACTTCAACTTGCGGGTTAGCCCCCGCTATAGGCATGATACTACGATCAAACACACTGATGTTTTCCATTATTTTTGTGTTTAATTCAGTATGTTTTGGTGGGTTATTTACATCAGGCAATTCAAAGCTATTTGCTTTAGCAATTACTTTTTCTTGACCATTAGGGTAAATAGATAAGACTGGCCGCGCCTTTACCTTGATATACTTTTTAAATACTCGCATAACATCAGCTTTAGTTACATTATTATAACGTGCAACTTGTTGCTCTGTATAATTAGCATTGTTTAGCACAGTTTGATAATGCGCTAAGGTTGAAACTTTCCCTGAAACACTTTGTAAACCATAGATAGTACCGGTTTCAATACTAACTTTGGTTTTCAATAAATCTAAATCATTTACGCCGCGTTCAACAAATTCAACCAAGGTGTCATTTATCACTTGTTCTAATTTCGTTAAGCTCATGCCTTGTTGAGGATTAGGTAAAGCAAAGAAACTCATTTTACAAGCAAGTTCGCTACATGGATGGCTAGTACCTGCTTGTACTGCAACCCCTGACTTTACTAAATTTTTATAAAGTAACGACGTTGGACCGCCACCAATAATGTTAGCTAATACATCAAGCGGTGCTTCATCTTCATGCATACCATAAACAGTAGGAAAACTGATATACAACAAGGGTAAAGAAACATTATCACTAAATGAGTAATATCTATTTTCTTCAAGTGTAATTAGTTGTTTAGGTAAGTTTTCAACTTCAGGGCCTGCACTTAAACCACCAAAATATTTATTTACCCAAGCTAATGTTTGGTTTTCATCAATATCACCACCAATGGTTAATACTGCATTGTTAGGACCATACCAACGACTAAAAAACGCTTTTAAATCGGTAACTGTGCCTCTGTCTAAATCAGTCATATAACCAATAACAGGCCAAGAATATGGATGTTCACGAGGAAAAACCATTTGGTTAATGGTTTCATTTAATCGCCCATAAGGTCTATTATCTACATTTTGGCCACGTTCATTTTTTACTGTAGCACGCTGTATTTCAAACTTTTCTTTCGTTATTGTTTCCAATAAAAAGCCCATGCGATCAGACTCTAACCACAGCATTTTTTCTAATTGGTTTTTAGGCACTGTTTCATAATAATTTGTTCTGTCTGTGTTTGTTGTACCATTTAAATTACCACCACTTTGAGTAACAACTTTAAAATGCTGTTCATCTTCAACATTTTTTGAACCTTGAAACATCATATGTTCAAAGAAATGCGCAAAGCCTGACTTTCCTAGTTGTTCACGTGCTGAACCAACATGATAAGTAACATCAACATGCACAAGAGGATCTGAATTATCTTGATGTAAAATAACCGTTAAACCGTTATCTAATTTGTATTTTTTAAATGGGATAACAATACGAGTTGAATCTGCCTTAACTGTTTCAACTAGGGTAACGCCTACGGGTAATGCCTGTTCATTAGTTTTTGTTGTACTTTCATATGAGCTACAAGCTGTAATGAAAGAACTTATCGTTAACAGTGTGGTAAATTTTACTAAAGTGTGAATTCGTGATTTAGATATTCGTAATAAAGAGTCAGTATTCATAATAACATCCTGTAATTGTAGTGGTACAATATTTATCATAACAAAGTTTATCTTCAACAAGGAAAAATAAGTGTATAAAATTATTTCACAAGAAGATGATTTTATTATTATTGATAAAAGTGCAAATATAAATTTTCATGATGAAGGTGATTTAGGGCAAGGTTTATTTTCTCAAATAAAAGCTGAATTAGCTTTAGATAACACACAAAGCCTATTTCCTGTACACCGTTTAGATAAAATGACATCAGGTTTATTGATTTTTGCAAAAACATTGTCTTGTGCCCAAGCATTTCAAAAAATGTTTTCTGAACATAAAGTAGAAAAATTCTATTTAGCTATTAGTGATAAAAAACCAACTAAAAAACAAGGTTTAATTAAAGGCGATATGGCAAAAAGTCGTCGGGGTACATGGAAGCTATTACGAACAAATAATAATGCTGCTATTACACAGTTTTTTTCTTATCATTTACAAGATAAAAAACGTTTGTTTTTACTCAAACCACATACCGGTAAAACACATCAAATTCGTGTTGCTTTAGCAAGCTTAGGTGCACCTATTATGGGCGATAACCGCTATTATCCAAAGGCATCAAATAAAGAAAATATAGATCGGGGATATTTACATGCTTATGCTTTGTACTTTGAGTATTTAGGCAAGCCTTATCAGTATATTTTACCTCCCTCTTCTGGGGAGTTTTTTTTACAAACAAGCACTGTTAACACTTTAAGCAATTTATCAACTCCCTGTAAATTACACTGGCCAAAAGTAAACTCGTAAAAATTAGTCATAAAAAAAGCTCAGTACTAACCATGTTAATACTGAGCTTATAGTTTGTTTTTTAATCGCTTATAAAAAACTAACGCTCTTTAGCTTCAAGTGCTCTTTTTTCTTCACATAAACTATCAATAATAACCACTAACTCTCGGCTGGCTGTCTCTGCATCCGTTAACATATTGTATAGGTCAACTTGTAAGTCTAAGTCTTTAGTCCAATCTTTTTGTATTACTGCCATTGCTTCATGCACTTTAGAATGTACCGCTTTATGAGGCTCTACAACTGCATTAAAAGAGGCCAAGCTACCATAAGTTTCAGCACCCTCATCTGACTCGTACCATTTTCCAAATCGACAATTATGATGATTAACTGCTACCGTTTTAGCTTCCTCACCATTAGGCTCATTATGCTCAACAGCGTAGTAAGCTCGTTGCATGTATACTAAATGATCAACTTTAATTAATGTGGTATCACAAACGATTTGTACATCTCGAACCATATTATGGGTTTGTTGTGAGTCTTTGGCTACTTGATCAAAACTTACTTTAAATTTGTCAATTAATTCTTTAGAATCTTCCGATAATTCTGCCATTACCTCAGTATCTTTATTCATTACTTGGCTAGCATTAGCAAAACGGTCAATAATATTGGCTATTTGTTCTGCTGCATCTTTGGTTGTACTGGCTAAGTTCTTTACTTCATCAGCAACAACAGCAAAACCTCTACCATGCTCACCCGCACGCGCAGCTTCAATAGCGGCATTAAGTGCCAACAAGTTAGTTTGGTCTGCTACACCCACAATCATAGAAACCATTTTCTTAATTTCTTCACTACTGGCTGATAGTTCTTGAGAACTACCGCGCATAGCATTGGTTCGATCTACAATAGTATTTAATCGCTCATGTAGTGTAACTGCGCTTAATTGGTTACTGATTGAAGACTCCATTGAAGACTTAGCAAAATCCTCAATACTTTTTACTTCTTTGGCAATAAACCCAATATCACCTTGCATATCACTAAGGCCGCCTAATAAGCTTTGCGACTTACCCGCTGTTAAACGGCTTAACAATTGATTAGTTTTATCTGAATAAAAACGTTCTTCAAGTGACACTATAGCGTTTGCTGTATCTTCTAATTCACTATGAAAACCTTTACTAACGCCTTGCAATAAAGGCTTACGATAATATTGAGCATGTTTAGCCGCTATATGAGAAAACTTAGATTCACGCATCATCACTTCTATTTGATCCAATGCATTATTTAAAACAACAGACAAATCATAATTACTATCTGATTTACGAACACGCAGTACTCTTACTTCTATATTTCCATTTTGTACATTATTTAAAACTTCTCTTATTTTAGTTATTGTATTACTTTGCCTACTCTGTTTAATACTAGAGTTATAAGCAAAAACCGAAGCAAAAACAATAACTAGAAGATAATAAGGACTAGCATCATGTAAAAACACAAAATTTAATGTCATTAAAATTAATAAAACAAGGTGCAACCACTTTGATGAATTATTTGGTAAGCGAGATGATATACTCATTATATGATACTCCTTGCTCTTGAATAAAATCAGTTAATATTTTAGTTGAATTTTCAATCGCCTGTTTAGTATTTTTATTACTTTCTGCTTGCAACATTTCTTTATAAAGTGAACTAAAAACAGTAACCATTTCTTTACTGGGCTGCCGACGAACCGAAAAATAACCAATAACTTTACCGTTAGTATCAAAGCTAGGCGTGATATTTGCCATTACCCAATAAAAACCGCCATCTAAACAAATGTTTTTTACCACACCAAAAAATTCATCACCTTTTTTTAAGGTACTCCACAACAAATGAAATACGGCTTTAGGCATATCAGGATGTCGAATAATATTATGAGGCTGGCCAATAAGTTCTATTTCACCAAATTGAGATGTATCGAGAAAACTTTTATTACAATACGTTAAATTACCTTTTAGATCAGTTTTACTCACGATAAAATCGTTACGATCAAGCATGTACTCTACTGATGTGGGTGTTATTGTTTGAGCCATAAATAAATATCCACCTTATTATACAAATAGTTATCATTTCATTTAATTTTATTACAAAAATTTAATAAAGTCGAACTATAACGAGTGCCAAAATACCAAGCCAATGGCTGTAGGACAAACAAACTTAGTGTACCAAGGCCAAATTTTCCAAAACAAACTATGTTCAGCTTCATTATTTCCTTGCTTAATTTCTGCAAGCACTTCACTTCGTTGCCAAATCCAACCAACAAAAATACAACATAACATAGCGATTAATGGCTGCCCGTAAACGGTAGAAATGCTAATAACTAAACCAAATAGTGCATCAAAATTAAGTACAATAATAATACTTAAAATCAATATCCCTAAACCAATAATAGTGGTTGCTTTTGTTCGCTCTATATTATGACGCTCAACAGCGAACGAAACAGGTCCTTCAAGTAAAGAAATTGAAGATGTTAACGCAGCAATAGACATTAGAATAAAAAAACCAACCGCAACAAATGAACCAATAGCACCCATGCCATTAAATAAGGTTGGTAATACATCAAACACTAAATTTGGGCCCGAAATTAAACTACCATCATCTGCAAATATTACAACCCCTTGTGCTTGTGCCACATACATTGCTGGAATAATTAACAAGCCAGCCAAAAAGGCGATAGACACATCAATAAAGGTAACTTGTGCGCCTAGCGTAACTAAATTTTCATCTTTAGAGATATAAGAGCCATAAATAATCATGACACTGGTGCCTAATGACAAAGAAAAGAATGCTTGCCCTAATGCACTAATCAGTAGGTCAGGATCAAATACTCGAGAAATATCAGGGTTTAAATACGCTCTAAAGCCTTCTCTAGCACCATCAAGGGTAAACACATAAATAATAAGAAGAATTAACAAGCCAATGAGCATAGGCATTAAACGTTTCGACCATTTTTCTATTCCTTCCTCTACTCCTCGACGAATAATAAAAATAGTCAGCATCATAAACAATGCGGTAAAAACAATATTACGAATTAATGATTGTGCAATAAGCCAATTAGCAAAGTATTCAGCGCCAATAAAGCGAGCAATAGGTTCTATTGCATAAGACATCATCCAACCAGCTAAAATACCATAGAAACTTAAAATCAGTACCGCACAGATAATGCCACCAAAACCAACAATAAAAGCAAAGCGTTTTTGCCATAGTTTATGTGACATTTTTTGCATTGATGTTACTGCATTTGCTTGACCATAACGTCCAATTAAAAGTTCAGCCATAAATGCGGGATATGCCAAACAAAAGGCAAGTACAAGATAAACCAAAACAAATGCAGCGCCACCATTACTCGCTGTTTGGGTAGGAAAACCCCAAATATTACCTAGACCAACTGCAGAACCTGCCGCAGCCATAATAAAACCGATACGTGAGCTAAAACCGCCTCTTGAAACACCCATTGAATATTCTCATTGATTGTAAATTATGTCTGCAAATAAAAAACAGAATAATTTTTTATAATTATTAAACAGACCCTAATCTACTTAAAAATGAGCAAAAAGAATAGACTAGGATAAAAATAAGTTTTACACCTTAAATACAAATAAAAGCTTTTGTTGTATGCTACATCTCAATAATACGCGTAAAGATATGTCCCTTTCACTCTTGAAAATGCAGATTTTAGAGTATTTTAACAATTTGATTAATAATGGAAATATTTATTTTGAAACAATATAACTCTGTAATTAGATGTGTTTTTATTATCTTTTTTCTCTTACATTTTTCTGTACATGCAGTTCAAAAAATATCATTACCATTAGAAGATTATTATACCCAAACATGGGGAACACTTGATGGCTTACCTCATAATGGCATTACCCAATTAACTCAAACTCAAGACGGCTACCTTTGGATTGCCACATGGGAAGGTTTAGCACGCTTTAACGGTAAAGAATTTAAAGTTTTTACCCGTGGCTCTAAATTAGGCTTACCTGATTCAGCAGTAAAAAGCTTAACTGCGTTACCTGATGGAGGATTATTGGTCGCAGGTGCTAGAGGTGGTATATCAGAGCGTAAAAATAGACGATGGAAATCACAAAAGCCAACAACTACTATGGTTAACCACGCTATTTACGATAATGATGGGAATATTTGGTTAGCTCTTGATGGTGAAGGTTTGATTTTTAGAGATAAAGAAAATCAACAAGACACAACTATTATTAGTGATATTAGAGTTTTTTATATTGCACAAGACAAAAACAATACAATTTGGGCTGCAACCAATAGAGGCTTATATGCAGTAAAAAATAAAACCTTAGTAAACAATTTTAGTCAACATCATGGTTTACCTAATATTCCCGTATATTCTGTATATGTGACTCAAGAAAACCAGCTTCTTGTTGGAACAGAGAAAGGTGTTTTTAAATATAAAGACAATCAATTTATACTGATACATGAGCGATTAAAATCAGAAGCAGTTATCAGCATTTTGCAAGATACAAACGATAATTTATGGTTTGGCACAAGTAACCATGGTGTTTTCAAATTGAGTAAAAACAAACTTGAAAACCTTAATGATAATACAGGTCTACCAGACAATCGCATTAATAGTATTTATGAAGATAAAGAAAACAGTATTTGGCTTGGTACAGGCAGCGGTTTATTTCGTTTAAGAAAAGCACCTTTTATTACTTTAACATCTCGACAAGGTTTATCAGGGAATTATGTCCGTAGCGTATTATCTCATTCAAATGGTTCTATTTGGGTTGGCAGCAGTAAAGGCTTAAATAAAATTCAAAATAATACAATTTCTACCGTAATACCTTCGAATAATAAATTGCCAGTATCAGTACTCAGTTTAGCTGAAGGAGAGAATAATCAAGTATTGGTGGGAACATATACTCAAGGTGTTTTTAAAGTTGTTAATAATGAATTGGTTCCTTTTATAAATAAAAGTAATGGTTTAAAAGGCAATGAAGTGAGGGCCATTCTTTATGACTCTAAACATAATATATGGATTGGTACTACATCAGGTTTAGTTAAAAGAGAACCCAATGGAAAGCTAACCCACTTCAATAAGTTAAATGGTTTACCTGGCAATTTTATTATGGCTTTAACTGAGGATGAAAATGGTAAAATTTGGGTTGGTACCGGCGTTGGCATTGCTACCTATTATAATAACGCCATAGAAATTTATCGTCTAAAAGAGCAGTTTGATGCTGAATATGCTTTTGGCTTTCATACCAAAGATAATGCTATTTGGATGGCAACAGATAGAGGCATAATACGCATAAATTTAACGACAAATGAAATGGTTGCCATTGCTCGTTCAAACGGTTTACCCATTGATAAAATATTTCAGGTGGTTTCTGATAATGAAGATAATTTTTGGCTTACCAGTAATCGTGGCATCATAAAAATATCGAATGAAGAAATAAATAATGTACTCAATAATAAAAATCAAATAGTTAAATATGAAATATTTACCAGAGGTGTTGGTTTGCTTAGTATTCAAGCAAATGGGGCTTCAAATCCAGCAGCAACTTTACATAAAGATGGTAGCATCTGGATTGCAACATCAAAAGGTGTTAGCCAAGTAAGTAACGATAGATTAAAAGAAACGGCCGATAAAAAGTTACCTGTTATTATTGAAAATTTTGTAGCTGACGGTAAAAATTATCAACTCGCTATTAACCGTGAAAAAGAGGCGCTTATTTCTATCCTGCTGCCAGCAGGCACATCACGTATAATCATTCATTATGCAGCTTTAGGTTTTTTAATACCTAGGCACATTCAATATCAGACTCAGCTATTAGGCTTTGATAAAAACTGGTTAAACAAAAACAATCAAACCTATTCTGAATTTACCAATCTTCCGCCGGGTAATTATACCTTTAATATGAGAGCTAAATACCCAAACGGTAAATGGCACAATGATATTGCAACCATAACTTTCACGATACCTTCACAGTTTTGGCAAACACTTTGGTTTAAATTTCTGATCATAACAATCGTTCTGTTTAGCTTCTATTTTATTTATCGATATAGAATACGCAGCATTCAGTATAATGAAGCGCGATTAAAACAACTGATAGCGAAACAAACAAAAGACTTAAAACAACAGGCGGATTCTTTTGCTTATCAAGCCACTCATGATCAACTGACCGATTTACCCAATAGACGAGCTTTTGATGCATGGTGTGATAGTGATTTTCAACAAACAAAGAAAAACGGTGATAACTTATCACTTGCCATTATCGATATTGATCACTTCAAAAAAGTAAATGACAAATATTCTCATTTAGTTGGCGACAAAGTAATTAAAGTAGTTGCCAATATTTTATTAGAATTATCATCTCAATATCCGCAAAAAATTAAGCCGGCTCGTTGGGGTGGTGAAGAGTTCACATTATTAATATTGGATTCAAAAAATGAAGCTTTTGATTGTTGTGAGCAAATTAGAAAAACAATTGAGAACTGTGATTTATCTTCTATCGCAAAGGGGTTAAGCATAACAATAAGCATAGGCATTACTGATAACAGTTCAGTTAATGAATATAACAAAATGATAAACAATGCAGATTTAGCTCTTTACTACGCTAAACATCATGGGAGAAATCAAGTTAAGCTATATGAAAAGGATGATGTTTTTTATCATCAAGATAGAAGGAAAAAGTAATAAAAAAACCGCTATATTTGAATTAGCGGTTTTTTAGTGACATGTATTAAGCCTGTAATATTATTCTGTTTCAGGCTTCATATGAGGGAATAAAATTACATCTTTAATAGTTGGTGAATCACTAAACAACATCACTAAGCGATCAATACCTATACCTTCACCTGCCGTTGGTGGTAAGCCATGTTCTAAAGCACGAATGTAGTCATCATCAAAGTGCATAGCTTCATCATCACCTGCATCTTTTTCTTCTACTTGCTTTTTGAAACGTGCGGCTTGGTCTTCTGCGTCATTTAACTCAGAGAAACCATTAGCTAATTCACGACCGCCAACAAAAAACTCGAAACGGTCAGTGATAAATGGGTTAGCATCATTACGACGCGCAAGCGGTGAAACTTCCCACGGATATTCAGTAATAAAAGTTGGTTGGTCTAATAAATGCTCTGCTACTTCTTCAAAAATCTCACAAATATACTTACCCGGCCCCCACACTTTTGCTGCATCACCTTCTTTCACGCCAACAGCTTTTGCCATTGCTTTAATCGCATCAAAGTTATTTTCAGGATCACGCAATGCTGCTTCATTAATTTGATGTCTTTCTTCTGCATATTTAATAATGGCATCAACCATAGATAAACGTACAAAAGGCTGTCCAAAGTCATAAAACTTTTCTTCTATCACTTCACCATCATTATTTTTAACCGTATTACGAACCATTGAAGTACCTAAAACTTCTTCAGCAATGGTGCGTAGCATATCTTCAGTCAAATTCATTAAGTCATTATAATCCGCATACGCTTGGTAGAATTCAATCATGGTAAATTCTGGGTTATGACGCGTTGATAAACCTTCATTACGGAAGTTTCTGTTTATTTCAAATACGCGTTCAAAGCCACCAACAACCAAACGTTTTAAGTAAAGCTCTGGCGCTATTCGAAGGTACATATCGATATCAAGTGCATTATGGTACGTTTGGAATGGTTTAGCTGTAGCGCCACCCGGAATGACTTGTAGCATTGGCGTTTCAACTTCCATGAAATCACGGGCAACAAGAAACTTACGCATACAATCAACAATTTTAGAACGCATTTTAAAAGTGTTGCGTGTATCTTCGTTAATAATTAAATCAACATAACGCTGACGATACTTGGTTTCTTGATCAGATAAACCATGAAATTTTTCAGGTAACGGGCGTAATGACTTCGTTAATAAAGAGTATTCATTCATATTAACGTATAAATCACCTTTACCTGATTTATGTAAAATACCTCTTACACCAACAATATCGCCAATATCTAAAGAGCCCCATTTAGCTCTAATTTCTTTTTGTACTGTTTTTTCAGCATAGGCTTGAATTCGACCAGACATGTCTTGAACCACTAAGAATGGTCCACGTTTCGCCATAACACGACCGGCAATAGCATAAGTTACTTGTAACGCTTCAAGTTCTTCTTTCGTTTTTTCACCATGTTCAGCTTGAATATCAGCTGCTAAATGCTCACGGTTAAAATCATTTGGAAAACCATTAGCAGAACAATTTGAGCGAATTTTTTCTAATTTAACTCGTCGCTCTGCAATAAGCTTATTCTCATCTTGTGCTGGCTTGCCTTGTTGTGCATTACCTTGTTGTGTATTACTTTGCTGTGTCATGTTTTTTCTCATTACCTAATTTTATTACAAACCTGATTTCAAGCTTGCTTCAATAAATTTATCTAAATCGCCATCGAGTACTGCTTGTGTATTTCTATTCTCAACACCGGTTCTTAAATCTTTTATACGGCTATCATCTAATACATAAGAGCGAATTTGGCTACCCCACCCAATATCTGATTTACCATCTTCTAATACTTGTTTGTCTGCATTTTGTTTTTGCATTTCTAATTCAAACAATTTTGCTTTTAACAGTTTCATCGCTGTCGCTCTATTTTTATGCTGTGAGCGATCACTTTGACATTGTACTACTGCACCTGTTGGAATATGCGTAATACGAATAGCTGAATCTGTTTTGTTTACATGTTGCCCACCCGCACCAGATGCACGATAGGTGTCAATGCGTAAGTCAGCAGGGTTTATATCTATCTCAATATTGTCATCAATTTCAGGATAAATAAATGCCGAAGCAAAAGATGTATGACGACGACCACTTGAATCAAAAGGTGATTTTCGAACTAAGCGATGTACACCTGTTTCTGTTCTAAGCCAACCATAAGCATAATCACCTGTATATTTAATAGTACAACCTTTAATACCGGCAACATCACCATCGGTCACTTCTATCACTTTAGGGTTATAACCATGAGCATCACCCCAGCGCAAATACATACGCATGAGCATTTCAGCCCAATCTTGCGCTTCTGTACCGCCTGAGCCTGATTGAATATCTAAATAAGCATTGTTAGCATCCTGCTCACCAGAAAACATACGGCGAAATTCTAATCTTTCTAATATAGCATCTAAACTATGCGCTTCTGATTCAGCATCATCAAAGGTTTCTTGATCTTCTTCCTCAACGGCTAACTCAACCAAACCTTCAATATCATCACAGCCAGTTTCAAGTTCAACAATGGTTTCTACCACTTCTTCTAAAGCACTTCGTTCTTTGCCTAATGCTTGCGCTCGTTCAGGTTCATTCCACACATCTGGAGATTCTAATTCTCGTGATACTTCAACCAAGCGTTCTGCTTTAACATCGTAGTCAAAGATACCCCCGAAGCACGTTTGCACGCTCGCGAATTTCTTTTAATTTATTTATTATTGGGTTTACTTCAAACATAAGTTTTCGAACATAGCCCTTCAAAAGTAAATTTACAAATACCTTTTTAAAGGATACCACTCATTAAGATGATTAAAATTAATCGCGCATTGTAGCCTAAATAGCCCAGTAAATAAACGATTAACACTGAAGGGTTGCACTATTATTATCATATGGAGTAATGAACCATATGAATATATATTTTTGATATTTCAACCTAAATCCTACAGTTGAATATAGACTAATACCAATCAGATTAAGTAAGGGGTCAACTGCGGATTTAAGGTTTTAATGAAGGCTAAAAAAAGGCCAGCATGTAATCATGCTGGCCTTTAAAAATGATAATTAAATCATTTGATTTATGTGACAAAACTACTTTTCAAATTTTACAGAGTCTTTAACTAAAGTCGTTACTTCTTCTGAAGTTTTTGAAACAACATCATAAGCTTCTTTGGCTGAATTTGTAACTTTAGCTTGAAGAGCTTCGTTAAATGATTTTTGCGACTCAACAG
>Ga0209826_1001800_pt1 | contig 14580 bp, 11 predicted proteins | sample GOMGulsemesocosm_5_FD_184637 | JGI IMG/M metagenome (GOLD analysis project Ga0209826, IMG submission 184637) | Methane-oxidizing microbial communities from mesocosms in the Gulf of Mexico - GOM15C Gulf of Mexico (SPAdes) (version 2) | ecosystem: Environmental > Aquatic > Marine > Cold seeps... | reverse complement strand
TTCTTGGAAAGCTACCTATGACAGTGCAAAATTTGTAAATCATAATGCTGCTTTAACTATGACAAGAAATAAAATAAGGGAAAAAGATTTTAAATGGGTTGGTCCCATTGATACTAAAACTTCTGGGCTAATTTCCAAAAAAAGCAAAGGTATTAGAATAAAAACAGCCAAAGATTTAACAAAGCATAGTATTGCAGTTGTCAAAGGCTATTCAACACATCAGATGTTAAAAAAAGCAGGTCTTAGAAAAAACCTTGTTGTTACAGGTGGTTTATTTGCAGTTTATAATGCGGTGCGTAAGCTGGCTAACGATCAAGTAGATATTTACTCAACTTCAAATATAAACTATATTATGAAAATGTTTGATACCCATAGTTTTGATGCCAGTAAATTTGAAGTTATCAAAAAATACAAAAGTGATTCTTTATATTTTGCATTTAATATACAAACCGATGATAAGACTATTACAAAATTACAAAAATCCTTAGACCAACTTAAAAAAGATGGTACTTATGAAAAAATCAAATCAAAGTATTTGAAATACTAATAAACTTTATACTTCAAATAAGGTGGGCATAACTACAATAAACTCGACACCCTCACCTTCTTTTGATTTACATGTTATTGTTCCACCTAGTGTAGTTGTAATAATGTTGTAAACAATGTTTAAACCCAAACCACTTCCCCCATGATTTCGATTTGTAGTAAAAAAAGGATTATATATTTTTTTTAAATCATCTTTGCTAATTCCATGACCATTGTCGCTATATATTAAAATAATATTGTCACTATCTTCTTTAATAGAGATTTTTATAAGTCCATTCTCTTTATCCTTAAAACCATGGATTATTGAATTCATTACAAAATTGGTAATAATTTGAGAAAAAGAACCAGGACAACTATAAATAAATATGTTTTCCTCACACTGTATTTCAAATTTACAATTACGCGTTCGTGTCTCATGACGTAAGCTTCGTAATACTTCATCCAAATAATTTTTAATATTGAAATTTCTTTTTTCTTCACTGGATTGATCCACCGCCACCTGTTTAAAACTTTTTATTAAACTAGCAGCTCTATTTAGATTTGTGTGAATAGAAGAGGTCAGCTCAACTGCGTTACTTAAATAGTCCTCAAATTCATTTTTACTGATATTATCACTTTTATATAATTTATCAATTTCTTTGGTTAAAAATTCTAAATGGGTGATACCAGTTACGCCTAAACCAACTGGAGTGTTTATTTCATGAGAAATCCCAGCAACTAAATCACCCAAACTTGCCATTTTTTCTGAATGAATCAGTTGAACTTGAGCATCTTTTAAATTATCCAAACTTCGTTCTAACTCCACGTTTGACATAAGCAAATCACTGGTTCGCTTAGTCACTTCATATTCCAAGTTTTTATTTAAATTTAAAACTCTATCCTCTGCTTGTTTCCTAGTAGTAATATCTGTTGATATACCACAAACAGAAGTAATATTATTAAACTCATCAAAAAATGGAAACTTAATTGATATATAGTTATATTTTACATTATTAAAATAAACGCTTTCTTCAAAAGTGAGTGATGTTCGCTCTTTGATTACTTTCAAATCATTTTTACGAAATGTACTTCCTAGCTTTTTACCAAAAATTTCTATATCATTTTTTCCAATAATATCTTCATCTGGTAATTTCGAAATTCTTTTGTATTCTTTGTTGACACTTTCATATCGACCATCAACACTTTTAATATACATAATGGCAGTTGTATTATCAGATATAGCGTGAAATTTCCGTGCTGTATTTGCAAGTTCTGTAGATGAAGCGTCTAATGTATCAACGAATTCATTATAGTGCTGTGAGAGTTCTCCAAATTCATCATTACTTTTTACAATAATCTTTTCTTTAAAGTTATTCAATTTTGCATGTTTGAACTTATCTATTAAATCATATAAGGGTCGAGTAATAAATGAGCTCACCCAAATAGTAGTCATAACCATGAAAATAGTTAAAAGTATAAACGAAACAATAAAAGTTGATTGTAGTTTTTTTAAAGGGGAACTAAATTCCTCAGTATAAGCTGAAGCTGTTATGTACCAATCTAATCGTGGGATGTACCTAAAAAGTGCAATTTTATTTCTGTTTATTGCTTTTGTGTCCTGGGTATCCATAAAAGAATAATAAATACTACCATTTCTCTTTTCAATAATTGAATTAAAAATCTGCTTAATCTCTTTATTACTTTCAGCGGTTGATTCATTTATATTTTTATTGTTTAGTGTTGGATGATAAATAATATCACTTTGAGAATTGATAATATAGAAATATCCAGTCGTACCAATTTTATAGTACGCGATGTCATGTTTAATATCTTCTATGTTAATAACATCTGTTAACTCACTAATATATGCAGTTGCAGTTATTGCATAGTTCCAAGGTTCAAAATAAGTTGTATACATGGCTTTTTTTCTAAATACTTTTTCTCTTTTATTTTTCCATAAATACTCAAGATAACCTTCTTTTACATTCATCATTTTTTTGACAATATCCATATTGGACATATCCGTATTTCTTTTTAAAAAGGGATGCACTATGGAGGTGAATGTATTGGATTTCATATCATTATGAATAGCAGCTAAATAGCCAGTTTTTCCTACTTTTTGTTTAAGGAAAATACTATTTAAATCTTCCAGTGCCTCATCTTTAGTAATTTCACCTTTTTTTGATAGATTGTAATAATACTCAACTATTAGCTTATTTTTATTGGCAATTGATTCTAATTTATTTTTTGAATTTCGAGTTGATACTGTTTCAATGATTTTTGCAACAATATCCAAACTTTTATTTAGTTCACTTTCAATTTGAGTTTCTATTTGTTCTTTTACATTGGTATAAATAAAATACCCACTGGTTGTCAAGATAGCAAAAAACACACAAAAATAGATAATTAATAATTTATATTTTACTTTGACATTTGTAAAAAGGTCATTCATTTATTCTTCCTCATTTTCCAAAGGTATTATAATTTTAAACTCCACACCAATACCTTCTAAACTTGAACACTCAACTTTCCCTTTTAAAGTAGTATTCACAATATTAAAAATGATATTTAATCCCAAACCACTACCACCATCTTTTCTATTGGTTGTAAAAAATGGTTCAAAAATCTTACCCAAATTTTCTTGAGTAATCCCTCTCCCATCATCGGTATATGTCAAAAATAGTATATTTTTATCTCGTAGCACTTCAATGGTAATATTTCCAATAGCTTCACCTTTAAAAGCATGAATGAATGAGTTCATAATGAAATTTGTTATTATTTGAGAAAATGATCCAGGATAACTGGTCACAACCAAATCATCTGCACATTCAATTGTAATAGTATGTTTTTTTCTTTTTATTTCATGATGCAGGCTTAAAAGTATTTCTTCTAAATACTCTTTCATGTTAAATGTTCTTTGGGCTTCACTTGATTGATCAACCGAGACTTCTTTAAAACTCTTAATCAAATTGGCAGCTTTCACTAAATTTGTATTAATAGATTGCGACAGTTGTATTGAGTTTTTTAAGTATTTTTCAAAATCCTCTTGGCTCATATCATCTTGCTTGTAAGAAGTATCCAATTCATTGGTTATATCAATAAAGTGAGTAATTCCAGTTAAACTCATTCCAATTGGTGTATTGATTTCATGGGCAACACCTGCAACCAAATCACCTAAACTTGCCATTTTCTCAGCATGAATCAGGTAGTTTTGAGTCTCTTTTAATTCCATTAAAGTATTTTCCAATTCATCATTGGCTTCTTCCAGTTCACGGGTTCTATTATCAACTTTTTTTTCTAGGTGCTCGTTTAACTCTTGAACTTCATGTTGGGCTTCTTTTATCATAGTCACATCAGTACTTTCAACGATAATAAAAACAATTTTATTATTATCATCAAAATATGGTTTCATAGTAAAATCAACATAATGTGTTTTTTGTTCATTCATATTAAAATGAGTGGTTTGAAAATTTGTCATTTCATTTTTTAATGCTTTTTGTAAACCTATTTTTAGCTTTTGATGATCATCTGTGGCATTTGTCCACCAAGGTGTGTCCCAAAAGTATTTCATATAAACATCTTGATGATTCACTCCAATCATATCTAAAGAAGTTTGATTGGTTAAAAGAAGTTGTCCATTGGGATTTAAAAGTCCTATTAGATGAGTTGAGTGATTAAAAGTAGATTTAAACTTGTGAATCACAAATTCAAGTTCTGATTCAAGTTTTTTTCTTTTGTTAATATTTTGGACTAGAAACACTATTGTAACCAACAGTGCAAATACAATACTGCTAATACTCCAAATAGTATATTTATAGTTTGCATATACAGAATATGGTTTATTTATAATCACTGCTTCTTTAGGAATACTTGAAGAAGAGATATTAAATCTTTTCAATTGAGTATCATTTAAAATGAGATCATTTGATCCTTCTCTTATAATTGGAAGGTCTTTAATCTCAACACCGTCTAAAACAGCTTTAGTTAATTCTCCCAGAAGTTGTCCTTGATGATACCCTGAAACTACTACACCACCCATTACATTATTAACAACTCTATATTTAACCTGTGCATATATAGGCACTTTAACAAGGCTGAGTATATTATTATTAAATTCATCTATAGTAAATGACAAACCATTACTATCTGTAAAATAAGACCCCAAGTGTAATATTGTATCTTGGGACAAAGATGCCAATTCTTTTCTTAACTCTTCCACACTCATATTTTCATTAAATATAAACTCAATATTATAGTTCATCTTATTAACAACATTTTTAATATTTTTCTTAACCTCAAGGCCTGTTTTCAAATAATCGTTTAAAACATATATCTTTTTACTCTTAGGATGAAGTTTCATCATTAACTCAATACTTTTTTCAAAAGAGTGATATTCTAAAACACCTGTATAAAAGTCTCTTTGCTCAATTCTAATATTTTCATAATTATTCAAACCAGCAAAAACTACAGGAGTTTGTCCAAATAATTCAATTTTGTGATCTCTTAAAAATTCATAAGCAGTATTGTCAGTTGCAAGAATCAAATCAAAATTAGAATCTTTGTATTTAAGTTTATAAACATTTTTTAGATTCTCTAGGTATTCTTCACTATAAAATCGCTTTGTATCCATATCTTCTATATGGATCGTAAAGGCATTTTCTTGGGGTTTTAGTTCTTCAAATAAACCTTTTTTTATATTTTGAAACCAAGGCATACCTTGATGGTAAGAATTTAAAATTAGGATATGTGTTGTTGTTGTCTTATTGATGTTTTCACTATCTAGCATATTTTTATTCAGTTTTGTTTCTTCAGATGATAATACTGTGGCGAAAAGAACAAAAATCAATACAAATAATTTCATTATATCAGCCCCTATTATCACTGTAATAGTAATTATTATCCTACTAAACTCCTTTAGCTTCTCTTAATAGTTTAACTAATATAATTTCTAAAAATTATAAAGATATCATATGTTACTAAAAAAACTAAAGAACAAAATACATACACAAATTCCCCTAACTAAATTTATGAATATAGATATGATAAATTATGATAATGCTCATTTGACAAGTACTGCCCCACTTGATATCAATATCAATGATAAAGGCACTGGATTTGCTGGAAGTTTATCAACTATTACAACGATCTCTTCTTGGGGATTATGTTGGTTACTTACACAAGAGATGGGTTTTGAAAATACCAGTATTGTTATTTTAAAAAGTGATATAAAGTTTTTAAAACCAGTTACTCGTGATATGATTTGTCAAACACAAATCCCAAGTAAAGAAGATATTTTAGTTCTTAAAAATAAACTTCTCAATAAAGGTAGTGGGTCTATTTTCATAAAATCCAGTATAAGTGAAGATACTCATACTTGTGTCTCTTTTGAAGGTGTTTATGTTATAAAATTACTTTAGAATTTTATAAATCGTATCTTTCCATAACACTTAAGTAATATTTCTTGTTTTTTAGTTGTTATATTGCTAAGATATCACTCTTAAAATAATCTCGAGGCTATAGCATGAAAACAAATCAATTGTATAAAATATTATCAATACTATTCATCTCACTCTTTCTTGTTGGCTGTGCCAAACAAGCCCCAATTACCAATAGAAATCAATTTATAATGATGTCAGAAGCTAAAGAAATCGCCTTGGGAGAACAAAGTTATAGAGAAACTCTTAAAAAAGCGAAACTAAGTAAAGATACTAAACAAATCGAGCGTATTAGAAGAATTGGATATCAAATAGCAGCTACAGTTAATAGAAGCGATTATAAATGGGAATTTAATCTCATAGACAACAAAGCTAAAAATGCATTTTGTCTCCCTGGTGGAAAAGTTGTTGTGTATACAGGAATCTTGGAAGTGGCACAAAATGACTCTCAGTTGGCAACTGTTATGTCACATGAGATTGCTCATGCCTTGGCACGTCATGGAGCGGAGAGAGTAAGTGTAGGAACTGCAACGAATATACTCTCTAGTATTGGAGACTTAGTTGTAAAAGCTACAGTTCCTGAGTACTCAGCAGCTTTTAGTAAAGCCTTTTCAGTGGGTTCGAAATATGCTCTGACACTTCCTTATGGGCGTATGCAAGAAAGTGAAGCAGATGAAATAGGAATTCATCTAATGAATAATGCAGGTTATGATGTAAATGAAGCTTTGGGTTTTTGGAAAAATATGAGCAAAGGAAATAAAAGTTCTAAGAGCTCTTTTTTCTCAACTCACCCCTCTTCTGCTGAGCGAATTGAAAATATTAAAAGAATTATAAAAGAAATAAACTAAAACACAATTTTGCCACATTTTTGTATTATAGTTACTCTATTAGAGTGTTTATATCTTCTAAATTGAAGGAAACACTTACTAGGAGAATATTATGATTGAATTTAGTCCTGAATTAATTGTCTCTTTTGTTTTATTGATTGTTTTAGTTGCTATTAGTTTTTTACCAGATAAAATTTGGTTAGATTTATATAAAAAAATATAAACTAATTATTAAGCTTTTTACTTAAGCTAATCTAGTGTAATTAACTCAAATTTGGCATTTAAAAGTTTGACCAAGTCTTTTGGATTTAACTCGATTTCCAAACCACGTTTGCCTGCACTAATATAAATAGTGTCAAAGGAAGATGCACTTTCATCGATAATCGTTTTTAATCTTTTTTTCTGACCCAATGCAGAAATACCACCTAATAAATACCCCGTACTTCTTTGAGCATCATCTTTATTTGCCATAACGGCTTTTTTCGCTTTTAAACAAGAAGCAATGTTTTTTAAACTCAATTTATGTGAAACTGGAAGAACTGCAACTACTAATTCTTTTGAGTTTAATTCAACCAAGAGTGTTTTAAAAACCTGCTCGGTGCTTATGTTTAACTTTATTGCAGCCTCTTCCCCGTAAGAAGAGTTATCTGCATCATGCTTATATTCATGTATGGTATATTTTATTTTTGCTTTTTTAGCAATATTGATTGCTGGTGTCATTTAATCTACTTCATTTTAAAATTTAATAATCATACTCAAAACTAGCTGTTATTTGCTACCTCTTCTTTAAGATATGTTCATTAACCACCCATTTAGAAAAAGGAATTGAAGAAGTAAATGCGGGACTTACTGCATTTAAAATATGAATAGAATTTTCATCACTTTGAACTACAAAATCCTGAACCAATTCTAAGGTTTTTGTATTTAACAGTTGTGCTCGAATACCTGGTGTGCTCCAAGAATCATAACCTGAGTGATCCATATTTTGAGTCAATTTTATAGCCAATCCTTTTAAATAAGATAGACTATATTTCTTTACTTCTGAAAATGCCAACTGTCTAAAACCAAAAGCATTGGTTAAAAATAATTTCGCTTCATAGTATAATATCTGAACAAACTCACCCAAGGAAAAATTAGAAAATCCTTTATAATTTTCTCTCCAGAAAGCGGGAATCGCAGTTGGTCCTATTTTACTTTCATTGGCCTCAGTTAAGGTGTAGTGAACCCCTAAAAAAGGATTGGCTAAATTTGGAACTGGATATATATTGGTTGTTAAGTTTGAAACATTTTTTTTGTCTTTTAAGTATATACCTTTAAAAGGAATAATCACAAATTCTTTTGAAAAACCAAAGTTTTTAGCAATTTTATCCGCGTATAGTCCAGCTGCATTGATTAATTTTTTGGTTTGAAAGGTTCCTTTAGAAGTCACAATTTCATTGCCATCCAGTTTTTTAATATACTGGCAATCAAGAATTATTTCAACTCCAAGTTCTAGAATAAATTTTTTAAACTCCAAAGTTACTTCTTTTGGATTAACCGTTGCAGTTGAGGGACAAAACAGTGCTCTTTTATGTGTTTTAATGGTAGGATACTTTTCTTTTAATTGCTCTTCATTCATCCAATGAAGCTCAACCCCATTCACATCGCCCCTACGTTTTAACTCTTCCAGACCTTCATTTTCTTCTTCATTTTGAGCAACTACAACTTTAGCGCACTCATTTACATGAAGACCTCTTGTTTTACAAAACTCTTTTAACGCAGCATTCCCATCTTTAGTAAACTTAGCTTTTAAAGAGTTGGCAGAATAATAAAATCCAGCATGTAATACCCCAGAGTTTCTACCACTTGCATGACAAGCAACTTCTTTTTCTTTTTCGATCAATAATATTTTAGAATTTTCATCTCTTTGTTTCAATTCTCTGGCGATATTTAAACCAATGATTCCCCCACCAATGATTAGATAATCATACATTCTAATATCCAAGTTCTTCGTCAACAAGGATTAATACAATTCTATCTTTTTCATCAGCTTTAATATATGAAAATTTATTGGCAATATTATCTAAGTTGTGTCTAGGTTCTTTACCCATACTAATAGATTTATTGTTCATTCTATCAACGTTTTTAACAGCTGCAATTTCCATTAATCTTTTAAATCCATCTTCAAGAGTGTTAACAATTTTATTTTTTCCAACAATTACCAATACTTTTTTAGGTCCAAAAATCATGGCTGCTACCCTATTCCCACTTCCATCGGCGTTAACTAATTTTCCATCAAGAGTAAGTGCATTAGTTCCTGTTACAAAAATATCAGTTAACATACCTTTTCTTCTTCTGTCTTTATTTTCATCCATAGAAATACCTGCTTCATATTGATTAAATAAAGTAATATCTTTTCGTTCAATCAAATGTGAAAGCAAGCCAATTTCATCGACACTAGTAGATCCTCCAAGGCCCACACTCATTCCCTCACGAATCATTGATCTAGATAAACTTAACGCTTCTTCTTTTGTTTTTACACTGTGAACTATATATCCACAGCTTTCTAAAGTTGTTATAAAATCACTCATTTTTGTCCTTTTAGCCCTATTGTAAATTATATTTTTTTGTTTATTTACCGTCAAATTCTTTGTCATTGGTATGTGCAACAACTTTTTGAGCGATAGTATTTACTTCTTGTGCAATGGTATTAGTGGCACCTGCACTGGATGCATTTTCTTGTGTAGCTTTATCCAAAGTATTAACAGCATCATTTATTTGCTCAATGGCACTTAATTGTTCTTTTGAAGAATCAGAAACATTAGATATTAACTCCAAAGTATTATGAATATTACTATTGAGCGTATTATATCCTTCAATCATATTAGAGGATATGTTTTTCCCATCGTTTGTTTTTGATGTGGCATTTTCAACCAACTCTTTTATTTCTTTTGCAGCATCTGCACTCCTGGCTGCGAGATTTCGTACTTCTTGGGCAACCACAGCGAAGCCTTTTCCAGCTTCACCTGCAGTTGCTGCTTCAACAGCAGCATTTAAAGACAGAATATTGGTTTGAAATGCAATTTGATCAATCACAGTGATTGCATCAGCAATTGCATTGGTTTGTTCATTTATTTTATCCATAGAAACAGCTGTTTTATTTGCCAGCTCTTGGCCTTCTAAAACACTATTAGAGACTTCCGTTGCATAAGAAGCCATTTTAGAAATATATTCAGAACTATTTTGCATATTTGAAGTTATTTCTTCAACAGCAGCTGCTGTTTCTTCTAAGTTTGCCGCTTGGTTGTTAGCTGAAGTGGTAAGTGAGTCAACATTTAAAGATAAGTTTTGTGCATTTGATGTCAAGTTCAATCCAATTTTTTTATTCTCAACTAACATTGCTGTAACAGCTGTTCCCATATTATTGATATCCAAACATAAGGTTTTTAAATCCCCGTCCATTTTAGAAGTATCAATGGTTGCTCTATAATCATAACTTGAATATTGACTCAGCACGTCAACTGCACTTTTAATATTATTCTCCACAGCTTCTAACATCTCATTTATCACATCTCTTAATTGATGTAAAGCAGGATTAGATGTATCTCCCAATATTCGGGCATCCATAAAACCAAGTTTTGCTCTATTTGCTTCTGTTATAGCACTATCAATTAAAACCTTATCTTCTTCAATTCCACCTTTAATTTTTAGAATGTTGTCGTTAACAACTTTTGCCATAACACCCAGTTCATCTGTGCAACCTACATTAATTAACTTTGCTTCATCTACTTCATTATTAACATATTTAAAAAAGTCCAGCAATCCTTTTTCAAAACTTCTCAATGGTTTCTTAATGGCTTTTGTTACTATGATAATCATAATAATTGAGGACAACAAAGATACAATAATGATGGTATATAAAGTATTTAATGTGGAGTCAATTTTTAATAAAGCATCTTCATGACTTATTTTATTTTGTGCATCTGCTTCTTTATTGATATTTGTAATTACATTATTAATTTTCAAAAATAATTCATCAGTAACGGCTAACATAGGCATTGATACATTCATATTAACAGGTTGTCCTGGAACTGATTGCATGGCAGATATATCCAACATAGTTAAGGCACCTGTTATGGCATCATTATATTCTTCTAAATCCGCAGCCAATTCTTTAAAGATTTTTTTATTCTTTTTGTCTAAATAGCTGGCTTTATTAATGGCTTTTAAACGCTTGTCTATTTTTGCTTTAAGTGTTTCTAAAATTTCCTTTTCTTTTTGTGCTTTTTCTTTTTCCAACCCACTTGAAACGTAAGAAAAGACTTTATACACCGCACTATTAAAAAGATTAATATCTCTTAATAAGCTACTACTTTCTTTGTACATTTGAAACTTCACATCGACGATTTCATTTAAAGTGTATTTATTTGATTGTAACGCATTATTAGAGAACACAGCAAGTAAAAATAAAAACACTACTCCAATCAACGGAGCAACAATTATTTTTGTACCAATTTTTAGATTTTTTATTCCCAACATCATTTATCCTTTATATCCGCACACTATTGCAGACAAATATCATTGAACCTATTAGTTTATACGTAGCTCAATGAGAAAACAGCAACTTTAAAAGTTGTAACTCAATTTTCATTTTATGTTATAAAACTAATTTATAACCAACACCTTGAACATTTTTAAGGGAATTTTTTGGTAGTTTTTTTCTAAAGTCTCTTATAAAAACCCTAATGGCATTTTGAGTTAAGTCGTCATAACTCGTACTAAGTACTTGTGTCATTTCGCAGTAAGTTATAATGCCTCTTTTATTAAGTAACAGATTTAAAAAACTGTTTTCCCTTTTTGATAAAAGATACTCTCTTTTTTTATTTTTTGTTAACATATATGCACCATCATACGTCCATGATATTGTCATGTTATATCTAAAGTCACAAACAATATCGCCCCTAGAGTCAAGAGATGACTCTAAATTTGATAAGGCACTCATGCTAAGCTACTTGTGACTTGTTTTTTCGCTCTTTTAATGCGATTTTATGATAGTACATTACTAGTACAAGTACAAATAATCCAACAAGGTGTGTATTTTGTAATACTTCAAATGTACTTTCAATATTAAAAGCTGAATCTTGTGCAAGTAATAAGACTGCAGCAACTCCAAATAATACTCTCTCTAAAATATTCATTTTTTTGTCCCAGTATCCTTCCATCACTATTGAAAAACACATGATTCCAAGAAGTGCAAAACTAAATACTTCAAACTTTTCTACCCAAGATCCAGTTACTAAAGGAGTAAAAGCGAACAGCAAAGGAATAATATACATTCCTTTTCCAACTTTCCAAGCCATCAATCCTGTTCTCATTGGAGGAGTTTTTGCAATGGCAGCTGCTGCGAATGCGGCTAAACACACTGGTGGTGTTAAGTTTGAATCTTGTGATAACCAAAAGATGATCAAGTGTGCACTTAATAAATACATTGCAACTTCAGGCATTTCAATTCCAGCATTAACCAGTGCAGCCATTTCAGGACTTAACATCAATCCAACCAGTGCTGGTGCACTAAGTACTGAAAGTACCACGTAAGATGCAGTTACAGGTAGTCCCATTCCAAGAACCAAAGATGCTAAAGCAATTAAAACAATCGCAATTAACAGTGAGTTACCACTCCATTCCATAATCAGTTGTGAAAAAGTAATTCCAATTCCTGAAATATTAATAACTCCAACAATAATACCAACAGCGATTAATAAAACCCCAGTTACTACCATATTTTGAGAACCTAAAGCAAATGCACCTATAATTTCTTTAATTCCCATTCGTTTATTTTTTGTTAAATATGAAGCAAATACGATTGCCAATATTGCAATTCCAGCTGAATAAGTTGGACTAAAACCATAAACCAATAAACCAACCAAAGTTGATAAGGGAATAATAAAATGAAACCCTTCTCGTAATATTGGTAATATTTTTACATCAGTACCATCACCACCTCTAATATCATGCTCTTTTGCATGAATATGAATATAAAATGCAATAGATGAAAAATATAAAACAGCAGGTAAAACTGAAACTGTAATAATAGTAACAAAAGGAATATGAGTCATTTGAGCCATAATAAAAGCACCCGCACCCATAATTGGAGGCATGATTTGTCCACCTGTACTTGCTGCTGCTTCAACGGCTGCTGCAAAAGTTGGTTTAAATCCTGACTTCTTCATCATTGGAATGGTAATAGATCCAGTTGATACTGTATTAGCAACTGCTGATCCTGAAATTGTACCCATTAAAGCAGATGAAATAACGGCAACATGTCCAGTTCCACCTGTAAATTTCCCTGCAACGGCAGCTGAAACATCAACGATAAAGTCTCCTGCACCAGATTTTAATAAGAACGCTGCAAATAAGATAAACATAAATACATAAGTAGAAGATATAGTAGCAATTGGTCCAAATAAACCTTCACTTGTATAGTACATTCTGTACAAAAACCGCTCAGGTGTCATACCTGCAAATGCAAATATTCCATCTACGTACTGTCCCCAGAATAAAAGGTATGAAATACAAGCAACTATTAATCCAGGAATAATATAACCTGTGTGTTTTTTCACCATGATTATTGCTAAAGCAATAGTCGTTGATGCGACGATTAAATCACTCATTCTCATTTGTGAATCAGCTTCAGCGTAAAGTGATTCTTCAAATAAGACCATATAAATAAATGTACACAAAGATAAAACAGCAAAAAGCAAATTAATAATACTTATTTCATCTTCATGTTTGTCTGCTTCATAGGTTAAAAAACCAAGTGAAGCTAAAAGAGCAAAGTGGGCTGAGTTAAACCATAAATCACTAATACCTCCCCAGATATTAATATAGAAGTGAAATAAGGCAATTAGCAAGGCATACGTAAAGGTTATGTATTTTAAGTTTTTTATTTTAATCATTATCTTGTCCTGTAAAATTGTTGTTGAGTTGTTAAGTAGATTCTTTAGTAATTAGTTTATGCATCCCCAAGCACACACGAATTACTAAAGAAGGAAGGATGATTCCTTCTTTAGTTGAATTGTTAGTTAGCCATTAATCTAGCTGGAATTTTAATACCTTGTTCTTTATAGTACTTTACTGCACCTGGGTGTAGAGGCATAGGAAGTCCTGCAATTGCCTTTTGAATTGACATTGCTTTTGTTGCTTTGTGTACTGTATTTAAAAATGGTAAGTTTTCATATACTGTTTTAGTTAAAAGATATACTGTTCTAGTAGGAGTATCTTTAGTTACAACCAATAAGTTTGGTTGAGCAATAGTTTTGATGTCTGTTGTTTGACCTGGGTAAGTTCCTGCTTTAATTGTAAAAGGAGTCCATACTGGGTAACTTTTTTGAATTGTTTTTAAGTTGTCTGCATTAAAATCAAGTACTTTAATGTTTTTTGCACCCATAGAAGCAAATACATTTGTAACAGCAGATGTTGGAGGTCCAGAAGGTGTATTCATACCTTTAACTTTACCATCTTGAAGAGCAGTTGAACTTGGAGTATATCCTAAGTATTGAACATTCATTTTAGAATAATCAATTGAAAGTGCTCCTAAAATTGTTTCAGCAGAAACTCTTGAACCTGAACTTCTTCCACCAATTGAAAATCGCTCACCATAAAGGTTTTTTAAGTCCATAATGTTTCCAGTTTTTGCAACATCACTTTTAACAGTGAATTGCTCAACATTTTGCCATAACATAGATACTGATCTTAAATTCTTTTTAGGTTTACCTTCATACTTAGCTTTACCTTGCCAAGCCATAGAACCAAAT
>Ga0209826_1001794_pt1 | contig 14608 bp, 11 predicted proteins | sample GOMGulsemesocosm_5_FD_184637 | JGI IMG/M metagenome (GOLD analysis project Ga0209826, IMG submission 184637) | Methane-oxidizing microbial communities from mesocosms in the Gulf of Mexico - GOM15C Gulf of Mexico (SPAdes) (version 2) | ecosystem: Environmental > Aquatic > Marine > Cold seeps... | reverse complement strand
CAGCTAACGCAAGATAAATTGCGCCTTTATGGATTGAGCTTACAAACCGTTGCCACGCGTATTGCCCAGCAAAATCTGGATTTACCCACGGGAGAAATTCAAACTGCAGAGCGTGACTATCAAATTCGCGTCAATGATGAACGTCGTTCGCCCGATGAACTCAAAGAGTTAGTCATTATTAAAGGCGAACATGGTAACGAGGTACGCTTAGGTGATATCGCTACGATTATTGATACTTTTGAAAAAGCAGAAGACCAAGCAACCTATAACAATTTACCCACCGCTTTTTTAAAAATCCGCAAAAATACCCAAGATGATAGTTTGCGTATTTTAGAGACCGTTAAACAATTTATTAATGATGAACAACAGCGATTACCGGCGCAAGTGCAGTTTAACTTAACGCAGGATTTTACCAGTATCGTCAACGACCGCATTGCGATGCTGCTGACTAATGCTTGGCAAGGCTTGCTCTTGGTGTTTATCGTCATGTGGCTATTTTTTGGATCACGTTATGCGTTTTGGGTAGTCATGGGCTTACCGGTTTCCTTTCTAGCTAGTGCCTTTTTATTAGTGCAATGGGGCATTAGCATTAATATGCTGTCGATGGTCGCTCTATTACTGGCGTTGGGTATTCTAATGGATGATGCCATCGTGATTAGCGAAAGCATCGGTAAGCATATTTCATTGGGTAAAACAGCAGTACAAGCTGCGATTGACGGCACCATGGAAGTGAAAAATGGCGTACTGTCCTCCTATGTCACCACCTTGTGTATTTTTGTCGGCCTATTATTTCTCAATGGCGATATAGGGCAACTTCTGTATACCATTCCTGCCGTTTTGATTTCGGTGATTACGGTTTCATTAGTGGAAGCGTTTTTAATTCTCCCGCATCATTTACAGCATTCATTGCAAAAAGGCGCGGATCAGCCTATTCCCAAAATCAGACAACAATTTTCTGATGCTTTTGAAAAGCTACACGACAAAGTTAATGGCTGGGTAAAAAAACTGATTATTTATCGCTATCTATTTATGGGGTCGGTCGTCGGTGTGTTTATTTTGTCGGTCAGTTTATTAGTGTCAGGTGTGGTTAAATTCTCTGCTTTTCCCGATGTGGAAGGCGATTTATTACAGGCGCGAATATTGATGCCTGTGGGCAGTTCTTTAGCACAAACCCAGCGCACAGTAGAGAAAATCAACACCAGTTTGCAGACCGTTAATAATGCCTATAAGAATGAATATGAAGAATCATTAATCCAAGGCCTGACCGTACATTACGGAATGAATATGGATGCTTTTGAAGGCGGAGCACATCTCGCTACGCTCAGTGTCGATCTACTTTCTGGCGAGCAACGCCAGCTCTCCATTAATCAGATTGCTCAACAATGGCGTACCGAACTGGGCGATGTGCCCGAAGCCTTAAATATCAGTATTAAAGAGCCTAAAATCAGCCCAGCAGGTCGTGCTATTTATATCCGTTTGCAAGGCGATGATTTAAATACACTTTCGCAGGCCTCGCATCAGTTACAAAAATGGCTATCAGGCTATCCTGGTGTCAGTAATTTAATGGATGATCTACGCCCCGGAAAACCAGAATTCACCTTAAAACTAAAATCAGGTGCTTATGCCTTGGGCTTAACCTCTCAAGAAATAGCCGCACAGTTACGCGCGGCTTATCAGGGTATTGAGGTCTTAGAAACTTCAATTAATTTAGAAACTTACGAGGTGATCGTGAAACTAGATGATGCCTCTAAAGATGAGTTATCCGATTTTGATAATTTCCCGATTATTCACTCACAAACTGGCGCGATGATTCCGCTGGTTAATGTGGCAAATATTAGCGTTAATCGAGATTTCTCCCGCGTGCAGCGTATTAACGCCCAACGTGCAGTAACTATTTATGGAGATATTGATGCCTCATTGAATAATACCCAAGCCATTTTTAACGATATGGAAGCTACCTTTTTAACTGACTTTAAACAACGCCATCCAGACATCAGCCTTTCTTTTGAAGGCGAAATAAAAGAAGGCCCACTGACGCGAAATTCTATGCGTAAAAGTATGTTAATGGGCTTAATCGGTATTTTTATTTTACTCAGTTTGCAATTTCGTTCTTATGTCGAACCCGTGTTAGTGATGGCCAATATTCCTTTAGCGTTTATTGGCGTGATCTTCGGTCACTTGGTGATGGGGCTGGATATTACTATGCCATCTTTATTAGGCTTTGTATCTTTAGCGGGCATTGTGGTTAATGATTCGATTTTATTAGTCGAATTTGTTAAAAAGCATATCCAAGCAAATATGAATCCACATGAAGCGGCAGCAAAAGCGAGTAGTGAGCGCTTCCGTGCAGTAACCTTAACCTCATTAACGACCGTGGTCGGCTTAACACCCTTATTATTTGAACAAAGCCCACAAGCGCAGATTTTGATTCCGCTAGCGACCAGCATTGTCTTTGGAATCATCAGTTCGACTTTGTTAGTGCTATTTGTCGTACCGTGTTTGTATACGATTTTGGAGGATTTGGGTATGCTGCATATGAAAAGCATACCCCTAAAAACAAAAACTAAACAATAATATAATCAAATACTTATAACAATATTCTCTATTGACAGAAAAATATTTGAGGAATATAGTCAAAGACCCTTCAACTTGTCATTAGGGTACTACTATGAATCTAAAAAAAACAATAATCTTAAGTAGCTTACTTTTAACTTCTGGGTCTATCTTTGCTCATGGAACAACGGATATTTGCCCAGATGAAGCGTCAAAAATAGCTATTCATTCAGCATTAGGTAGCTTGTTATCAACGGCCCAAGCAGATGAGAATGGAGGCTTCGGCTTTCATATGTGGGCAACAGTTGTCAACCGTGCAGGCGAAGTATGCGCAATTGCTTATAGCGGCCACAATAGTGGCGACCAATGGCCTGGTAGTCGTGTAATTTCAGCACAAAAAGCAAATACAGCAAACGCCTTCAGTTTACCAGGCTTCGCTCTTTCGTCTGCTAACCTACATGAAGCAACACAAGATGGTGGCAGCCTTTTTGGCTTACAAGCTAGTAACCCCGTTGACACATCAGTTGCCTATGCAGGCTCCTTTGATGATTACGGCACAACCAACGACGCAATGTTAGGCAAAAAAATTGGCGGTGTTAATGTTTTCGGTGGTGGGCTTGCATTATATAGCTCAACAGGTGAGCTAGTCGGTGCTCTTGGTGTTAGTGGTGACTCTTCTTGCGCTGACCATAATATAGCTTGGCGTGTGCGCCATGCGGCTAATCTTGATTATGTCCCGTCGGGTCCTAGCCCAGATGGTAATGATGCTATTATCTATAGCGGTGAAACGGGTGAAACGGGTCTTCCAGGCTGGGAGCACCCTGACTGTGGGCATAGTGAAAAAACAGTTGCAGCAACACTTCCTGCAACACAAAAAATTGCAGCAAATGAGAACGATTGTGTTTTACCAGAAACATGGAATGAAGCAATGCAACACTGTATGGTACAACAATAGTTTAACATTTCTGTAGAACGGGTAGAGTGAAGCGACTACTGTAGGCACGTAGTGAAACCCATTAAGATTTTGTTAATCTTAATGGGTTTCGCAAAAATCCGCTCTAGCCGTCCTACAAAAAATGTAACATGGGCGGCTACACATCAAACTTCTTCAGCTTCTCAACCAAAGTCGTACGGCGCATATTTAATAATTTAGCCGCATGAGCAACCACTCCATTACATTCGTCTAAAGCCTGCTTAATCAAGCTTATTTCAACTTCATTGAGGTATTCTTTTAAGTCCATTCCCTCTTCAGGTAACTGCGCGCTAAAAACTTTTTGCAACACGGCCTGCTCAAGTTTATCTTCCATCTCCTGAGCGAGCTCCAGAAAATTTTCCGGCGCATCTTCGACAATAATTTCATCCGACACAGTAAATTGTCTAAATTTTGCTGGCAAGTCAGCAACGTCAACCAAGCCATTAGGCTTAATAATCGCAACACGTTCTATTAAATTAGCCAGTTCACGCACATTACCCGGCCAAGTATGTTGCATTAAAACATTAATCACACCTGGCGTTAAAGTAACAGTACCGCGCTTATTTTTTTCTAAACGGGCAGCTAATTCTTTAATTAATAAAGGAATATCTTCAACACGCTCCCTTAATGCAGGCATTTCTATAGGAAAAACATTTAAGCGATAAAACAAATCTTCCCTAAAAAGATTCTCTATGATGGCTTGTTCAATATCTCTATGTGTTGCCGATATGACTCGTACATCGCAATGTATAGTTTTATTGCTCCCGACGCGCTCAAAAGACCTTTCTTGCAAAACTCTTAATAACTTGACCTGCATCGGCATGGGCATATCCCCTATCTCATCAAGAAACAAGGTTCCCCCCTCAGCCATTTCAAAACGCCCCTGCCGAGTCGCTAAAGCACCGGTAAAAGCACCTTTTTCATGACCAAATAACTCACTTTCCAATAATTCTGCCGGAATTGCCCCACAGTTAACCGGTACAAAAGCATGGTTATAACGAGAAGATGCTTTATGTAAGGCTCGCGCAACAACTTCCTTGCCCGTACCTGACTCGCCCAAAATAAGAACTGTGGCATCAGAATCAGCCACTTGGTCGATTAAAAACCGAATTTGCTTAATCGCCTCACTACTACCGGCTAGTCCTTTATTGTCAGGGTTTCTAGGCGCTGATTTCACATGCCTTTGCTGCTGTTTTTGTAAAGCCTGCAAACTATCCATTAAGACAGTATAAGTAACAGGCCATTCCTGAATGGAAGTGACTAGACTTTGTATCGCTGAAGGCACTTGCAATAAAGTACCTTTATCAATCAACAAAACAACAGGCGCATCTGCAACTAACTCAACAACGGACTTAATAACAGTGGCTTGTTTATCCACGCCTGCCCCCACAAATACTGCAAATACATCGTCAACAGAATGTAGCGGTTTTTCGCTAAAATCTTCAGCGCTATACAATTCCCCCTGATACTCAAGAAACTGAATAACAGCCAAAAACTGCTGCCCTCTAGCGGGATTGTCATCAATAAGAATAATACGTGGTAGCGCCATACTAAAAATGCCTATTCACTGAAATAGCAGCTTCCTGCTAGATTGATACATAACCTTATGATCAAAAATACACTAAACCGTGAGGATTTATAGGTATTTTATCGTAACTTCTCATTATCAAGAGGTATAGAAAAATTTTCTGCCCGTCATTCCTGCATGTCGCTAGCAGGAACCCACGTTTAGCATAGATTCCCGACAAAGCTTGTGCCCTCGTTTGACTGGGTTGACGATATTTTTATAGGCATTTGCCTGTGACTAATGAGAAGCTATATTTTATCCTGTAATTAAAATATTAAAAAAACATTGCAGATAAAGTGGCTATTGCAGCGTCAATTTTTTGAACAAAGTTAATCACCCTTTTAGTTGGATGTCAAAAAAATGTCACTATTTCATTAGCTTCCAGAAAAAACCTAATGTAATTTGACTCTACTTCAGCACCCTGTTTCCATATTTATAACAATGAAACTTGACAATTACAGCCCATAATAGATGATGTAACTAACTTAACTAACTCAGTACCTATTCTTGAACGACATACCTACTAGTATCCTATTTGGCATACTCATCGCATTACTTGGCTTTTCAGCCTTCTTTTCAGGCTCTGAAACAGCGTTAATGACGCTTAACCGCTACCGCCTGCAACACTTAGTCAAACAAGGCCATAGAAGTGCAAAAAAGGCTCAAAGACTATTAAAACGTCCTGACCGCCTATTAGGCCTTATTTTACTCGGCAATAACTTTGTCAATATTTTGGCATCCTCATTAGCAACCATTCTTGGTATGCGCCTCATGGGCGATGAGGGTATCGCTATTGCAGCCGGCGCACTGACACTTGTTGTGCTTATCTTCTCTGAAGTTGCGCCGAAAACACTTGCCGCCCTAAAACCTGAAGTTATGGCGTTTCCAGCAGCTTGGATTTACAGCCCTCTATTAAAAATATTTTACCCTATCGTCTGGTTTGTCAATCTTATTGCTAACGGCCTGCTACGCATATTTGGTATTAAAGCACATGAGCATAATGCCGCGACACTCAATAAAGACGAACTTAAGAGTATCGTAGCTGAAACAGATTCAATTATGCCTGAGAAATATAAAAATATTTTGCTAGGTATCATTGACTTAGAAAGTGCCACTGTTGAAGATATTATGACGCCACGCAATGAAATTATTGGTATCGACATAGAAAACCCAATTGAAGACATTGTGCACCAACTCAAAAACAGCCACCATACACGAATACCCATTTATAAGGTCAGCATTGATCGCGTTATTGGATTTTTACACTTAAGAACTATTTTGATACAAGCATTTGATAATGACAACTTTAGCAAACAAGATATAACTGATAGCCTTATTCCCCCCTTTTTTATCCCTGAAACAACCCCACTACACAAACAAATACAAAACTTCAAATTTGACCAAGCGCGTATTGGCCTTGTAGTCGATGAATATGGTGACGTTCAAGGGCTCGTTAGTATGGATGATTTATTACAAGGCATTGTCGGTGAAATCATGACCGAAGAAGCCGATGTAAAAAAATATGAGGATGGCAGCTATATTGTCGATGGGAGCGTCACTATTAGAGAGCTTAACCGTATTACTCATTGGGACCTACCGACCAAAGGACCGAAAACAATTAACGGCCTAATCATTGAGTTTATGGAAACTATCCCACAAACCAGCACCAGTCTTATCTTGCATGGACATCCTTTAGAGATTATGAACAGTGATAAGCGCGCCATTACTCGAATCAAATTTTTACCCCCTGAGTCAGAAAAATAAAATAGCTAATACTCTCGCTCTGGCAATAAAAGCACCGTATTTCTAGGGCATTAGTGTGACATAACAAACAAAGATTTATGTTTTTTAGCAACACTCAGAAAATACGACTATACTAAAAGAAACCAGCAAAGATACCCCTTACGAAAATGGCAAAATTTACTGTTTTTTTTAAAGACAAACCTATACACTCTTCGATCTTTGAGTCGGGCAATGTTCATATAGGTCGTGACGAGACTAATGATTTAGCAGTTGATAGCTTAGCAATAGCGCCAGCTCATGCGGTCGTAGTTTTACGCAACGCCACCCCGCTTATTAAACAATTAAATAGCGACTTTCCATTAATTATTAATGGCGTACAGCATAAAGAAACAGCGCTACAAGACGGCGATACGATTACCATTGGTAAACACCGCATTGTCTACAGTAGTACTGAAAAATTCGCGAGCACCTCCTCAGCGACGCATGCAAAAGAACCTGAAAATGAAAAGCTCAATCAAGAACTTAACAATCGCGTCAACCTACCTGAAGCTAACCTGCAAGTTATGGGCGGTAAACATATAGGCCGCTTAGTGTCACTTAAAAAAACCATGACTCGCTTAGGTCGTGAAGGCTCAGGCATTATAGTGATTACGCGCAGAAAAGAAGGCTATTTTATCTCCATGCTAGAAGTGAATAATGATATTAAAATCAACGGAACTGAACTTGCAGATCAGACGCTATTGTTAAAAAACGACGACATGCTGATTATAGATAAAATCCCCATGCAATTTTTTATGGACTAAGCCATCATGAGCGAAGACAACGAGCAACGCCATTTCCACCGTATTTTTTACAAGTCTCAAGTCACTTTAAGCCACGAATCAATGCAATGGCCTTGTGAACTTATCGATATTTCTCTGCATGGTTGTTTACTGCGCTTTGATAAGGCGTGGGAACAAAATAATTTAGAAATACTGTACACCTTAACCTTAGAACTTTCTGAGGCAACGCTTATTACCATGAGCGTATCAGTCAGCCATGTGATAGGTAATGAAGTTGGTTTTAAATGCGAGCATATAGATTTAGATAGTATTTCCACATTACGTCGCCTCGTTGAACTTAACTTAGGCGACAGTCAATTATTAGAAAGAGATTTAATCGCACTAACGCAAGCAGGTTAAAACCTCAATTTTGTAAACTACAAATAGCGCCTCCTTTGCTAAATATAATGCATTTAAATTAACAATTTAAAGTACACACTTCACTTAAAAATCCCTCAAGCCTTATGGCAAAAAAAAATACGGCTTTTGTCTGCACCGAATGTGGCGCAGATTCGCCTCGCTGGGCTGGTCAATGCAGTGCCTGCCAAGAATGGAATACCATCAAAGAAGTGCGCTTAGGCAGCTCTCCTGCTCAATCACAGCGCTTAGGTTACAGCGGCACAAAAAGTGACGTTCAATTACTCTCCGAAGTTACCTTAGAACAAACTGAACGCCTTTCCACAGGTATTTCTGAGTTTGACCGCGTACTTGGCGGCGGTATTGTGCGTGGCAGCGTTGTCCTGATAGGCGGCACACCCGGTGCAGGAAAAAGTACGCTTTTATTACAAGTTATCGCTAATATTGCGCAAAAAGACATCAGCGTTTTGTATGTTTCAGGTGAAGAGTCTTTACAGCAAATTGCCGAACGTGCTATTCGCCTAAACTTACCACTCGATAAAATTCAAATGCTAACTGAAACTTCAGTACAAAGCATTTGCGATACCTTAGATGAAATAAAACCCAACATACTGGTCATTGACTCTATACAAGTCATGCATACTCAGACCTCTGATTCGACTCCTGGCTCAGTTTCACAAGTCAAAGAATCGGCTAGCTACCTCACTCAGTATGCAAAAAAACAAAACGTTTCTATATTCATGGTGGGGCATGTCACTAAAGATCAATCTTTAGCAGGCCCCATGACTTTAAGTCATATAGTCGATACGCAACTTATTCTCGCCTCTACTGATGACGCTCGCTTCCGCGTTCTTAGAGCGGATAAAAATCGCTTTGGTAGTGTTGGAGAGTTGGGCTTCTTTGCTATGGAAAGTGGCGGGCTTAAAGAAGTCAAAAACCCCTCAGCAATGTTTCTCAACCGCACTGAAAAACCCTCACCCGGCAGTGTCGTTACCGTATTATGGGAAGGTACAAGACCTTTGTTAGTAGAAATACAGGCTTTAGTGACCGAGTGCCAATACGGCAATCCACGTCGCCTCGCTGTCGGCTTTGATCAAAACCGTTTAGCCATGCTATTAGCTATATTAACGCGCCACGGGGGAATTTTTACCGCCAGTGATGAAATCTATGCCAATGTAGTAGGCGGCATTAAGGTCACAGAAACCAGCTCCGATTTAGCAATTATTATCAGCATCGTCTCTAGCTTAAAGGACGCCATTGTGCCGCATGATTGCTTTTTCTTTGGTGAACTCGGGTTAAATGGCGAAATAAGACCAGTAGCTAATGGCTATGCCCGCTTAAACGACGCTGTAAAACATGGCTTTAAACGCGCTGTTATTCCTAAGAGCAATGCTCCTAAAAAATCCATACCTGGCATAAAAATTTACCCTGTCAGTAGTTTAGTCGAAGCGCTCGAAGCTCTGGAAGAAATACGTTAAAAATTTCTACTCAGTTAAATGTAACGGTTATAATAAACAAAATAGCCATAACAATAATAATGCAGGACAAATAACATCTTGCACACGACTAAAGGGTAAACAATGCTTGAAATTGAATATGAATTCCGCGAAAAAGATTTAGTTCATTACAATGAATTACAAATCGAAAGCTCAGAAGACTTACAAAAGAAACTCAAAAGAAACCGCTTATTTTTTCCTGGCGTCTTATCTATTTTTGGACTCTTTCTTTGGTCATATTATAGCGATTACCGTACCGCCCTTTATATTGTCACTATCTCTATTTGCTGGGCTATCGTTATTCCACAAATTATCATTCTAAGCTTTCGCAGACAGATACTAACGAACTATACTGAGCGTGAAAAGCTGGCTATGTTTGGTAAATACACATTACGTATCGACCCAAAAGCCTTAGCGGAAAATTCACCTAGCGGTAAAAACAAAATGCCATGGAATACTATTTTACGCATCGAACATATTCGTGATTATATACATATCGTTCTTGATAACGACGCAGCGTTAGTTATTCCTATCGAAACTGTTTCAGCAGGCGATATTCAAGAGTTCTCTAAACAAGTCAAAAAGATGATTGATTTGTACGGCTAAAGCCCTTGTCTAAGCTTACTTCAGACCATCTATTCGGCAACCCATAAGCGAAGTTTGCCGAATAGCTAAATTTCTTTTCACAAAACACCTTCGCGCTTTTGTATATACCAGCGGCAAGCATCAACGCAGTCCGGTTTACTCGCAAAAGGCCCGCTAATTCTCTCGACCGTAAAAAACCACCAGCCCTGTTCATTAATATAATAACGGTCTTGCGGTTTAAACACGGGATTATGTTGTTTCTTTTTATCTACCATATTAAGTATGCTGAATTTTAAAAATATCGCCTTACGTCGTGGCCCGCGCGTGCTATTTGCCAACACTTCATTTACCCTGCACAAAGGACAGAAAGTTGGTATTACCGGTGCAAATGGCGTAGGTAAATCCAGCTTCTTTGCCTTGCTACGTAACGAGCTTCATCCTGACGAAGGTGATTTTAGCATGCCTCCTAATTTGGAAGTGGCTCATGTTGCTCAAGAAACACCTGCTGTCGAGCAAGCGGCTATCGAATATATTATTGATGGTGACCAAGAGTTACGTCGATTACAACTCGAAATAGCCAAAGCAGAACAAGCAGATGACGGTATCAAACAAGCGGAATTATTTACCAAAATGGAAGTCATTGGTGGCTATACAGCAACCACAAGAGCCGCTCGCCTAATGGATGGCTTAAGCTTCAAACAACCACAAGAACAACTCCCTGTCAGCTCATTTTCCGGTGGTTGGCGCATGCGTTTAAATCTTGCTCAAGCACTAATGTGCCGCTCTGATGTACTGCTACTGGATGAGCCAACCAACCATTTAGATCTTGATGCTGTTATTTGGCTGCAAGACTGGCTATGCAAATACCCTGGCACTTTATTACTGATTTCACATGATCGTGAATTTCTCGACACGATTACCGACCATATTGTGCATATAGAAAACCAAGTCGGTGAAATCTACACGGGGAATTACTCTGCCTTTGAAAAAAGACGCGCCGAAAAATTAGCTCAACAACAAAGCTCTTTTGAAAAGCAGCAACGTGAAATAACCCACATCCAAAGCTTCATTACTCGCTTTCGCGCCCAAGCGACTAAAGCCAAACAAGCCCAAAGTCGCATCAAAACTTTAGAACGCATGGAGTTGATTTCGCAAGCTCACGTCGACTCGCCGTTTAATTTTAGCTTTGGCAATCCTGGAAAACTGCCTAACCCCATGCTAAAGTTAGAAAATGCAAGCATAGGCTACGCGGATAAAATTATTTTAGACAAGGTTAATCTATTCGTTTCACCCGGTGACCGCATCGGTTTATTAGGGCCAAATGGCGCAGGTAAATCAACCCTAATTAAAGTGCTCGCCAATGAATTAGGTGTTAGTGCAGGCGAGGTTCAATTCGCCGACACAATGAAGCTAGGGTATTTTGCTCAGCACCAACTAGAACAATTGCACCTAGACGAAAGTCCCATCTGGCATTTACAAAAAATTAACCCCAAAGCCACCGAAAAAGATTTAAGAAACTTCCTAGGTGGATTTAATTTTAAAGAGGATAAAACCTTCGATCCCATTGCGCCCTTTTCCGGTGGAGAGAAGGCGCGTTTAGTATTGGCCTTATTGGTTTATCAAAACCCCAATTTATTACTGCTCGATGAGCCGACCAACCACCTTGATTTAGAAATGCGCCACGCCTTAAGTCTTGCCTTACAAGACTACCAAGGCGCGATCATTATCGTATCGCATGACAGACATATGCTGCGCTCTGTCACTGATCAGCTGTATTTGGTAGCAAATGGCTCCGTCTCTCAATTTGATGGTGATTTAGATGATTATCGAACCTGGCTGAATGACCAAAAACTACTGGACAATGCTAGCACCAATGACACACCAACTTCTAGCTTTAATAAAAAAGAACAACGCAAAATAGATGCCGAACGCCGCAAACAATTAAAGCCCCTCTACGATGCATTAAAAAAAGCAGAAAAAGCATTAAATAAGCATCATACGCAACAAAAACAGCTAGAAGAACAATTAGCAGATTCGTCTTTATATGATGAGACTAATAAAGCCCGTTTAAAAGAAGTGCTACAAGAGAAGGCGCAAGTCGATAAAGCACTAGAAGAAGCAGAAATAGAATGGATGGAAATTAGTGAGCAGCTTGAGGAAGCTGAAGATTAAATAGAGTCTTTGCGCCTATAACTAAACTCTATTGTAGTCCTTGCGGAATACTAGAGGCCCAGCCTTTCATATTTTTTGTTTCAACAACAAATAGACCATATTATTGAAACAATAATATGGTCTATTTGTAACTTCTCATTATTCACGAGCAAACATATAAAGTATCGTCATTTCCGAAATCTACCCAATCAAGCGTGGGCACAAGCTTTATCGAGAATCCACGTTAAACATAGATTCCTGCTAACAACATGCAGGATGACGAGCTGAAAAATAGCCTGTACCCTTTAGTTACTTACTTATGTGAGAACTGTATAGGTATAGATAGCTTCAGGACTCTTTTTCTAGATTCTTCATCAATCAATGTATCATTTGCGTAATTTTCAAGAATCCCATTGATCTCTTTTAAATGAGGGATCAAAAGTTCTTTGTCTTTTGCTTTAATATTATAGTGGTTTATCGTTCTTAGTATTTTTATCGAAGCACTGTTTAAACTTTTATTTTGTCTTGGGGTTGGGTTGTCGTGGGGAGTTGCTAGCCCTAATTTATGAACGACTTCTTGTACCACATCACCCTCATATTTAAAGGCTGAAATGCTATTTTTACCAAACAATGTCTGGCATTCAGTCACGAAGCCTTGATAGTTTAAATGTTGAGAAAACCATTCGATATTTAACATTTCAGCAAAGGATAAGTCTTTACCATAACATGGGTTACTTTCAACTTGTGGATTGCGAATACATTGTTTGTAATAGCTTTCAATAAACACGAGTGGCTCACGAAACCATACCCAGACTTCAACATCAAAGAGTTTACTCAACTCACATAAAAACTCTTTTGATTCGTCAGGAAAATCCCACCAGTAATTATAAATACCTTCAGATGACAGGATAATGGTGTGGGTGTCTTTTTTAACTTGCGAGATTATATTCGTAAAGTTTTCTAGGAAGCGTTCCAAGTTTGTTGTGACTAAGTTCTTCTCAAACCATTGGTGTTTTGGTGCGGCGGGATTTTGTAGTTTCTCAAGGTTATGCGGGTAAAGAATCCCTTTGCCTCTAAGCTTCCGTTGTTTTTTATCTAGGTAGGTTTGTAAGCTCGTTGTGCCTGTTTTTGGTGTACCTGCATGGATGATTAGCTTTAGTTTTTGTACTTTTAGTTGCTCTAATGATTGCTCAAATGGCTTTAATAGCTCAGCCAACTCCTTGGCAAAATGAATATTTGACTTGTCCATTTCGGTATATAAAAATCTCTAAAAAGAAGTAATCAAAGGATTAATTTATTCTAACCTGACGAATAAGTACCTACGTAAAATTAAACTAACACTTTATAATATGCATTAGCTGAATGGTATGCCTGCAAGTTCGAATAAATTCGAACCTACAAAAAACGTTTTGTAATTATGTCTTGGTACTTAGCGCCTAGAATCGTCGTTTTACCGATAGTATTTGGACCAATAATTACATTTGTTCGTTAATAAAATTCAGGATCCACACCACTTAAAGCACGTAAATTCTCAATTTTTGAGCTTTCATATTTTCATTTATAAAGTATTCCTAACTTTAATTTAAGAGCTGTTAACACCGCAATAACCGAAACTTTGAAGCGGGGAGGCCAGTGCTAGGATTTTTTAGCACAAACGAATCCCGCGTAAGAACATCTGAGTTGATTGCTTTTTGTTAGGCACTTTCCCTTTACCTCAGCCTTTAGATCTGGCTTTCCAATTTCCCCATGGATCGGTACTCTTATCCGAGCGCTGTCTTGCCCCCTCCCATTCAGCCGATTTAGCTTCGCGTTTTTCGCGCAACCGCTCAGCGTCTTCTAAACTTAACTCTGCTGGCTCACTTGGGGACTGACCTTCCGGAATAACTCTATCCCTAGGAGGCAACGAAAACTGTTCGGAAGAGACCCTAGGTAAGTTTTTAAATTCGTATAAATAAAAAGCTTCAATTTTTTCACGTGCCCAATCCGTTTTTTTTAGGAACTTAACACTAGAATCAATGCTCGGATTGATCTTAAAACAATTAATATTCAAATAGGCAAAGAGAATCTCAAACCCATAATGATCAACTATTTCAACCAATAAATTTTTCAACCCAACACCATGTAGCGGGTTGTTCTTGTAATTAATCTCATTGTTCATGCTAATGTCCGCTCAAGATACCTAAGTAAATATCTACATTATACCTATTGTGGCACCACACATTGCACGTCTTTATATAATGAGGTTAATAAAATCCGTTTGAAACAAATACTGCAAGAGAAAGCGTAAGTCGATAAAGCGCTAGAAGAAGCAAAAATGGAATGGATGAAAATTAGTGAGCAGCTTGAGGAAGCTGAAGATTAA
>Ga0209826_1001791_pt1 | contig 14622 bp, 12 predicted proteins | sample GOMGulsemesocosm_5_FD_184637 | JGI IMG/M metagenome (GOLD analysis project Ga0209826, IMG submission 184637) | Methane-oxidizing microbial communities from mesocosms in the Gulf of Mexico - GOM15C Gulf of Mexico (SPAdes) (version 2) | ecosystem: Environmental > Aquatic > Marine > Cold seeps... | reverse complement strand
CATCAGTGGTCAAGGAAGTTTTGCATCAACAAACAGAATTTTCCCCCGTTATGTATCTTGATGTTCAGGATTATGTCAGTTTAGATGCTTTTTATCGTGATATTTTGAAAGAAATGCCGAAAAGCGTAATTGAAAAGTTATCAATATCACTTTCAAAAACACACCAAATACCAGATCGCTTACTTAATTGGATTCGGGGGCATGTTGACCAGGTGGAAGTCGCTGGCAATGAAGTAGACTTTAACCCACCTGATAATTCATTATCGCGCTATTGGGAAACCTTAGTTGATCAATTAGCCACTATTCTCAGTCAACATGAAAGCAGCGAAATCCCCGTAATTGGAATAGATGAATTACCTTTTATGCTGGAAAATTTATTAGAACGCGATGTCCCTAAAGAAGATTTAACGGTGGCATTAGCAAGCCTAAGGAAGCTTAGAGACTCAGGTTTACGAATTATTCTTGCAGGTTCTATCAGTATGGAAAACCTTTTAGACTTAAACGGAATTCCTCACACTGTTTTAGGTGGCTTGTGGCGCGAGCTTATCCCTCCATTTACGGAAGAGGAAGCCAGGTTTTATTTACAAGAAAACTTAAAAGGTACTTTTGCAAACTCTAGTTCTGTACTTGATCTTATTTTGCACGAGTTACCTGATTATGTACCTGAATTTTTAGAAATATGTGCACGATTTTTATCAGGCTGTACTGATATAAATGGCTGTAAAGCCTCGATAGGAAATGATGTATTACCCGCTATACGACGGTCATTTATACATCAGTTTGATGAGCGACTGATTAAAAATTATACTGATGACGAGTTGGATATTGCAGAGCAAATTCTTGATATGATTGCTCGGGGTGACAAGGAGGGAAGCCGAATAGATGGTAGTCAGCTACCCCGGGGGTATCGTAAAGTTTTAGTAAAATTACAGTTTGATAATTTTATTATGGATGGCGCTGATTTTAGCCAACATTTTACCTTGCAATTGCTGAGGCAATGGTGGTCTGCCAGCCGAGGTATCCAGTGAAATTACATCGAGATATACCGTGGTTTAATCCACGAGAAATGGATGACTCAACCATCTTGGCATTAAGCACAGGGCAAGATCAATTATTACAAGAATTGTTAGGCTCTGTTCATACCCGTCTTAGCAATCAAGTTGCAGGAAAGCATTGGCTCTTCACTGGCCCTAGAGGGGGTGGTAAATCATTTTTTTTACGCTTCGTTCAAGCACGTTTTAATCAAATTCAGAACCCAAAAATAAAATTAGTTTTATTACCCGAAGAATTGGTCAATATTTTTTCACCGCATGAATGGTTAAATACCATTAGGCATTTATTAGAGCCAAAACTAAATAACACGGACAGTATTTCTGCATGGAAATCACAAAGTTCAGATAAAGCATGGGATAAGGCTTTAAGCTCCCTGCTAAAAGCCTGTAAAACAGAGTTACTAATTATTGCTGTAGAAAATTTTGATGATTTATTAAAACAAGCGTTCGATAATGATATAGATAGCTCGCGACTACGCAGTTTATTGGAGAACGAACCACGGATTATGCTGTTAGCCACCGCAGTTGATAGTAGTTTTGATGAAAATTATAATAATCGACTGTTTCGCCAATTTGAACACCATCAAATTCAGTCTTGGGAGCCACAGGCGCATAGAGATTATTTAATTAAGCGGGCAATGTTAGAACAGAAAAAACCAGATGCCACACAATTAGCACGTATAGAAGCTTATAGTCGGTACACGGGAGGGAATGCGCGGGTTGCATCGGTGTTAGCCTCGTTGATTTTAGAAAAACAAGATCCATTACTCGCCAGTGCAGATTTAGCGGCAACGCTGGATAAAATGACCGATTATTATAAAGCACAAGTAGAACGTATTCCTGTAAGAACACGTAAACTTTTTGATGCTTTATTGCGTGGAGGTGAGCCGTGTTCACAAACAGAATTAGCTGAACGGGTACGGGCACGACAAAGTGATATTTCACGAGCTTTTACCTGGCTGATGGACTTTGGCTATATTATTGGGCTAAGAGAAAAAGGACAAAAGGCAACGCGTTACCAAGTGGCTGATCGGCTGTTTAGTCAGTTTTACCGTATGCGTTATTTACAATCGGGACAAAATACACAATTGACCTTATTAGCTGATTTGCTAGCAGATACCATTGAGTTTGCTGATAAATGGCGTTATGCAGAACGGTATTTTAAAGAAGGGTTTGAAGATGAAGCTCGCACGATGGCCGAGTTGGGGTTAAAAGAGCGAGGGATTAATATTGCGGATATTTCTGCAAGTTATCAGAGTACAGAAAATTTAGTAGCTTTGGGGCATGATTGGGATCTAAGAGATAATGTGACTGATTTATTAGAGATGGTTAAAAATGCTGATAAGGACTTCGCTACTGATGAGGGGCTTGCTGAGGCGATAAGTAAGGCAAAAGAATTGGCATCGGTCACAAATCGGTTTGGATTGTTGGGTGCTCAACTTGTTAAATTAATAGAAGGAAGTATTTTTTTAAATCCATTGGATAAATACCAATTATATTGTGGAATGGTTAAGGAAAGTTTTAGTCAATGGCAATGGACAGAATTAATTGATTTATTCGAGAATGAAGTCAAAAAAAATGCACATTTAGAAAAAGAACATCCTGATAAACTTGTTAAACCGAATGCATTTAAAAAACTTGGAAAGCAATATCCACTGTCTATATCTTTTTATGATATTGCTAGTAAAAGTCAAGTGGGAAAGGTTTTTGAACGCTTATCTATTCTAGAAACCTTATCTTTGCAAATGCACTGTGCCACAAAAGCTGTTGCACTATGGTATTCACACCAGTGTTGGCAATATGTAGAAGAGTCACTTGATAGGTGTTTTGAAATAGCTAATTTATTGAGAAATCAATTTTACGCCATAGATATCATTCTAGAAAAATTATTACCCATACAAATCCATTCTGGAAGTGTAATTGATAAGATGGCAGTGATTGATTATTGGATGGGTGTAAATCTTTTAGAGTTAGGCCGAACAAAAGAGGCAATGGAGGCTTTTAGTAAAGCAAGAAAGAATGCTTTAAGAAATGAACAGTTTGAACCAGCAATCTTCTATCTTGAAAGAATGGCTTGGTGTCACTCTGCATTGGGTAATCTTACTGAATCTATTGTGCTTCATAAGCAATCAATAAGAGATAATGAAGCACTTAATATCACAACAGGTATTGCTTGGAATATAGGCCAAATAGCACGGCATAAAGTAGCCCTTGAGGGAATGGGTGCTGCATGGGTTTTCCTTGACCAGCAAGACTTTTTAGAAGAAAAAGAAAGTATTAAAAGTGTGGAACAGTTAGGAGATGCTATTTTTGATTGTGCGCAGAACAAAGGAGAAGCTGCCGCTTTTTCTCTAGGGTGTCAATTATTTTTAGAGTTAAAAAAACGTCCTCAATACCCAATAGAATCAATACTACGAGTTTTATGGATAGATATGGTCGATATGAGAGTGCCTTTTTCTGTCTTGCGTGATTTAGCCGCTGAAACTCAAAATATTTTGGGTGATGATCTCGCGCCCTTAATTGAAATATTGATCGCTTGGCTAGATGATTTAGAGCAAAGTCCCCAAGAGCGTATTGAACACCGTAAAACACTTAACCCAGATTTGGCGACCACATTAGAAGCACTCGGGGAAAATTTATCACCGAAAACTAAGGCTGGTTTGCAGTTATTATAAAGTGCAAGTTAAGACTTAAAGTTTTTTAATCTGAAAAGGTAGATTTGTTGTTTTTACAGAAGTTCTTTTATCTCTGGATGATTATTCAATAAATATTGACGAAAATCTTCAACTAGCACTTCATTATTTCTATCATCCCGAGGAATAGTTACGTCCACTTCACTAACAACTGACATAGGTGAGGCTGAAAGAAAGACTAAGCGATCTGCTAAAGCGATGGCTTCTCTAAGGTTATGAGTAACAAATAAAATAGTATGAGGACGCTGGTGCCACAAATCCATTAGCAGGCTTCTAACTTGGCGCGCAGTCGGGGCATCTAATGAAACAAAAGGTTCATCCATTAATAGAATATCGGGATTAATGGAAAAAGCCCTGATAATGGATATTCGTCTACTCATACCCAGGGATAAATGTTCGGGGTATTTATGCTGAGTATGTGTTAATTGCATCGCTTCGAGTAAAGAATCAATGATTTCAGTTTGAGGCGAGTCTAGTGCGAGCTCAATATTTTCTCTGACTGTACGCCAAGGCAAGAGGCGTGGATTTTGAAAAATATAACCAATCTTGGGCTGTTTATGATTTTGGCCTAAACTTATCTCACCTTGGTATTGCGTATCTAAGTTAGCAATAATATTCAGTAATGTAGTTTTTCCACAGCCCGATGGCCCTACTAAACACACAAATTTATTGTCTGCTAGGGTTAGTTTTAAATCAGCAATAGCGGTATGTTGCTGAGAGTCTGTTGTGGTGTAGGTTTTATTTTTGATATCAATATGAATATCGCTCATCGTTTCCACCGCAAAGCTTTTTTATCTAAAGGTTTTAATATCAATAATTCGATAGCTTGGATTACTGCAATAAAGGCAATGGTATAAGCTAAAATGCTGGCTACATCAAACAGTTGGAAAAACAAATGAATCTGGTAACCCATACCATCACTACGACCGAGTAATTCGACCACTAAAATAATCTTCCAGATTAAAGCTAACCCTGATCGGGTTGCAGCCATGATAAAGGGGTGTAATTGTGGCCAGATCACATGTAAAAAAGTTTTCTTTTTACTAAAATTATAACAACGCGCCATTTCTAATAAATCTTGATCCAGTGCTTTAGTGCCTTCTCTAATAGTGACGATAACATTGGGTAATTTATTAATAACAACCGCTAAAATAGCGGCAGATTCAATCAAACCAAACCAGACATAGCATAAAATAATAGTGACTAGTGCGGGTATATTTAAGAAAATCACCAGCCAGTTATCAAAAAAAGCATCTAGTTTTTTATTTCTGCCTAAGATAATCCCAATCGCGCAACCTAAAAACATGGCAATGGAAAAACTGGCAATAAGACGTAATAAAGTGAGACCTAAATGATAGGGAAGCTGACCTGACTCAATTTCTTGCCAAAAAACCTGTAATACAACGATAGGTGTCGGCAAGGTATTATCATTAATATACAGCGCCAAGCCGTGCCAAAGTACTATCAACAGTACAAATGATAAGCTTGCTAAGGTTTTGTTAGCTAAATTCATGCTATTACTGAGACTGAATATTCCAGAAAGTTCCTAGCTGTATGCTTTTAGCTTGGCCTGTTAATTTGTTATTACTGAGTTTGCGTAATAATTGATAAATTTTAGCGGCAGCTTGTTGTTCTGTTTCTCCCCATTGCTTAATTCGACCTGCACAATAACGTTCACGTAATTTGTTTTGAGTCGCACTATCTTTTGCTTTAGTTAATGGGATGATATTTTTCCATACCTCATCTGATTCACATAATTGATTTTTAGCTTGTTGGGTGGCCGTAAGAAATTGGGTAACAATGTTTGGGTTTTTTAGCCCCCAGTCACGATTAAATACGTAGCCTAAAGTAGGTACCTCAGCTGCTATACCCAATTGATTTAGAATATCTTTGCCATTAAGTAGTTGCTTATATCCTTTAGCTTCAAGTCTGGCCGCAAAATGCCAGTAATTGATAATGGCATCAACACGGCCATGTATCAGTTGTTGGTTTAATAAAGGTGGTGCACCAAAGACCTTTTCTACTGATTTTTTTAGTTCGATTTGATTTTGTTGTTGCGCTAAAGTTTGCAGCAATAACCAGTTTTTATCTAACTCCCCACCAGCGATCCCTAGTTTTTTACCTTGTAAGTCAGCGAGTGATTTGATTTTAGAGTTTTCAGGAACTATTAATGCACCTGATGTTGTGGAATAAGGATAAAAAGTGAAGTCTGAGCCAGAAGAACGTAGGCGAGAAACCCAAATCCAGTCAGAAACAATCATGTCAACAGTGCCAGATTGCAATGCGATTTTTCCTGCTTGAGGGTTAGCAACAGGACGAATTTCTAATTGAAAATCAGCATTTTCTAATAACTTCTGATTCTTTAAAGTAGATAATTCCCAATTAACCGTGCCAAAAGCCAAAACAGCAATGCGAAGCTTGGGTTTATCCGTAGCAAAGCTAAAGGATGAAAATAATAAGGCACAGCTAAGCAGAATAAGTCTAAATTTCATTTGAATCGTTTTGTTAGAAAGGTGCTAAATCCATCTATTTTAGCTTTACCTGAATATAGAAGCGAGAGAGATTATCTTTTTGTTTGAAATTAGCCTATTTACTTCGCTTTAGACATTACAAATAAACTGGGGGAATGATTTTTAAATTCAAGTGTCAGTTATTTTTACAGTTAGTGTTTAATATGTATAGGGCTATCGTTAATAGATGGAGATTAGGGATATTACAAGTAAAAGCTTTATAAATTTCTTTTAAAGCTAGGATGAAACGAAAATTATGATTAAAAATGTCGGTTTTTTTTACAAGGGGATTGATAAATATCATTGAATTAAAATAGAACATTATATTTATTAAAACAGTGATGAAAAATAGCCATACAGTTTGTATTTCTTATCAAATTAAGCAGGAGGAGCAGATAAATATATAGAGGTACTTAGGAGCTGGGGTTGTAAAAATGCTGTTAAATAATGAATTTTGTTAAATAGCTTAGTGAAGGGGCTTTAAAAAATTACGATTAAATGTCAGATAATTTTACAATATTGATTGTATTTTTTTATTAGGTTGTTGTTTTTAATGGTTTTTTATTTTATGGTCTTTATTATGCTTTAATATTGGCGAATGAGTCTTGTCGCTTGATAGTTGATTGGAGGACTCATTTAATCTATTTTTATATTTTGGGGGAAAAAAATGGGAAATAAAAAATTAAACAGTTTAAATATTAAGCCAACATTGATTGCAGCGGCTGTAGCGACAGCGCTTTTTTCGGGTAATGTGCTAGCGACGTCGAGTACTGTATCGGGCAATAATGGCAATAGTGGTAGTAATGGAACTGCTGGAAATCCTGGTGGTGATGGTAATGATGCGGGTGATGGTCAAGGTAAAACAGCAAGTTTAGTTGATACAGATACTTCTGAAATAACGAATACATTAACTGTTACTGGAGGCACTGGTGGTAGAGGTGGCAGTGGCGGGAGTGGCCAGCCAGCAAACATAGGTCCTGATGGTGGTCATGGTGGTGATGGTGGATTTGCTGGTCATGCCAATGCAACTGTTGGTGTACACAGAACAACGACATCAGTTGATAACTTATCTGCATCAGGCACAGCACGAGGTGGCCTTGGCGGTTATGGCGGTACTGGAGGGTATGCTTATGGACCTGGGACATCTGGTAATGGGGGGAATGGTAAAATTGCAGGTAATGCAACATCTGTAGCTTCTGTTTCTGGCGGCCTTGGAGCGACTGTAAATTCTAGGGCTACTGGTGGTAGTGGAGGGCAAGGAGGAAATGCTGGTGCAGCTTATTCATATCTTACTGGGCCTGTTGCTACATCAGGCGTTGGTGGAAATGGTACTCGTGGGGGCAATGCCTTTTCTGGTGGTAATGCTTCTGGTACAGGTAACGCGAGTGCAACAATTAATGCTACTGGTGGAGCAGGTGGCTATAGTGCTGATGGGGTAGCAGGAAATGGTGGTAACGGCACAGTGACTGGCGTGACGGCTGAATCTTTAGGTTCGGGTACAGCTAATGTGCGAGGTGATGCAAGAGGGGGCACTGGTGGTGCTACTCTTCATGGTACAGCAGGAAACGGAGGCTCAGCTAGTTTTTCAGGACAGGTTTATGGTCAATCAGCGAGTGGGGGGAATGTTACTGCCTCTGCTTATGGTTACGGTGGCGCTGGTGGTGCTGTTAATAATACCGCAAGTACAGGAGATTCTGGTAATGGTGGAGCAATTAATGTAATTGATGCTGTTGATGGTGATACCAGTGGTACACTCCGTTTGTTTCAACAAACTTATGGTGGTAATTCGGGTTCTAGTTATGGAACTGGCAGTATAGGAACAGCAGGTTCAGTTAGTAGCTCATTATCTAAGTCAACTGCTCAAGCTAGTCACCTTGATATTGATAATTATGCCTATGCTGGCAATGGTGGTGGCCGTTTTGTAGCTGGAGGAACTTCTGGAAGTGGAGCCAATGCAACGGCAACGACTAATGGAGAAAATACAGCTGGAATAGGTAATATATATGGTATTGCTCAAGGTGGTAGTGGTGGTACTGCCTATTATGGAAGTCATGCAGGGAATGGCGGTAATGCTTTAAATGCTGTGACGGGTAATACAGCGGCTGTTGATAAATCATCAACGGTGTCAGGTACTGCGAATGGCGGGGCAGGAGGAAATGCTTATTTTGCAGGTTTAAGTCGTAATGCAGGTCATGGTGGTGATGCAGCAAGTAGTTCAAGAGCTATTGCTGATTTGTCTGTTGCAACAGCGACAGACAATGCTAGGGGCGGAACGGGTGGTGTTATCTCATCCAATGGTGTTGGTAATGGAGGTCATGGGGGTAATGCCGATTCAAATGCTTATGCAGAAGGAGCGGGTGCTACCAATTCAGTCACAGCTAACTCTACTGCTAGAGGTGGTAACGGGGGTACTGGCCTTGGTGAAAATGGTGTTCGTGGAAATGGTGGTAATGCCAGTTCAAATGCTGTAGCTAAAGGTGACTATTACACTTATGCTAGATCTAATGCTTCTGGGGGACAAGGAACTCAGCACGGAAATTCTTATGCCAAAGCTGAAGCAACTAGTGCTAGTAATAATGGTAATGCTATAGCAACTACTAGTAATAGTAATGCTGGTATTGTTAAATATTCGACCTCTAGTGCAAATGCAAATGCAAATGGAGCCACTACAGCTGAGTCTAGTTTTCAATTAGGGGGTGCTGTGCAAGCCGCTAATGGGCAGAATGCTGTTGCTTTAGGTACGGTATTACCTGATGCAAGTTCTGTGGTTGCAGAGTTGGCTGATAATGCAAATGTAAGAGACCATTTTGACTTTGATGGCGCGAGCACTGCTTTGGCCTATTTAAATATGGGAGGCGGTTCTTCTGATCAAACTGCTGTATCTAAGATTTACTATTCTGATTATCATTTGCGATTAGATATGTCGGAGTTTTCTGACCCGCAAAATCTATTATTAGGTTTAATGGATGCGTCTTTTCTTGGCGATGCGTTTGATAAAGTACACTTCGATGTTTCGGTTGAAGGAACAACAATGTATGCTGTAAATCTCCTTGACTTAGCAAGTGCAGCATCATTTTTCACCGATAATACTATCAACCTAGGTGCTTGGGGAGATTATATTAGTTCTGATAATATTCTTGATTTAACCTTTAATCTAGATGTAACAAGTAGTGTTCAAGATGCTAGATTTTATACAGAACTTTTAGTGGGCGACTCAACAATGTACTCAGGCGTGTCTAACGTGCCAGTACCTGCATCAGTCTGGTTGTTTATGACTGCTTTTGCTGGATTATTGGGTGTATCTCGTCGTAAAGCATAAAATTAAAATAGCAGTTTTTAACTGTTCATTTTAGATGAAATTGACAGCCATATTATATTAATATGGCTGTTTTTTATTGTGGTTTAAGTAAATGTGCCATAGTGTTGTACTCAAATGATGATAAAATCATACTAATAATTACTATTAGTTGCTTTATGAGTCATTCTCCTCAAAAGAATCAATTGATCGACCGCTTTGGTAGAACAGTAGATTACCTCCGAATATCCATCACAGACCGTTGTGATTTCCGCTGCATGTATTGCATGTCAGAAGAAATGACTTTCTTACCGCGTGCGCAAGTCTTAACCCTAGAAGAAATTGAATTTATTGCCAAAGCTTTTGCTGAGCTTGGTGTTAAAAAGATACGTATTACAGGAGGGGAACCGCTCGTTCGTCGCGGCGTACTTAGCTTACTGGAAGAAATTGGGCAAATAGAATCACTTAATGAATTAGTGCTTTCTACCAATGCCTCAAAGTTGGAAAAAATGGCTGAACCTATTAAAAAGGCTGGCGTAAAAAGAATCAATATTAGCCTAGATACACTTGATGCCAATAAATTTAAGGTAATTACTCGTACAGGTGATTTGAATCAAGTATTGAAAGGCATTGTTGCTGCCACAAAAGTAGGGTTTGAGCGGATTAAAATTAATGCCGTTATTTTAAAAAACCGTAATCATTTAGAAACAATTGATCTAGTACAATTTGCTGTTGACCATAAAATTGATATTAGTTTTATAGAAGAAATGCCTTTAGGGGTAGTGAGCAGCCATGATCGTGCTGAAGTTTATTATTCCAGTGATTCAATTAAACAGGATTTAGCTGAAAAATTTGAATTACAGACGATTGATGATAACACTGGTGGTCCTTCAGTTTATTTTAAGGTGGCTGGAACAGATACCCGAGTAGGTTTTATCTCCCCACATAGTGCTAATTTTTGCAGTACCTGTAACCGTGTAAGATTAACCGTAGAAGGGCGCTTATTGCTTTGTTTAGGTAATGAACACTCGGTTGATTTGAAAAAAGTGATCAGAGCTAATCCAGGCGATATGGAAAAGCTAAAAAAGACTATTATTGAAGCCATGAAGATTAAACCAGAAAAACATGAGTTTGATCTAACAGAACAACCAATTATTTTAAGGCATATGAGTGCTACAGGTGGATAACCACTTAATACAAAGGACTAAAAAAACAAGTATGAAGAATATACAATACAAAGCACACCCTTGGCATGGTATCAGTGCCGGTGAAAAAGCACCTGAAATCGTTACAGCATTTATTGAAATTGTACCTAGTGACACTGTTAAATATGAAATTGATAAGGAAACTGGTTATTTAAAAATAGATCGTCCGCAAAAGTTTTCTAATAGTATTCCTACATTGTATGGCTTTATTCCACAGACACATTGTGATGAAAATGTGGCCGAATATGCTCGGAAGCATTCAGGTGACGTTGAAGTTAAAAAAGGTGATGGTGATCCACTCGATATTTGTGTATTAAGTGAACGTACTGTTTCCCATGGTAATATTATTTTACCTGCGATACCTATTGGTGGTTTTCGGATGATTGATGGTGGTGAAGCCGATGATAAAATTATCGCAGTATTAAAGGGAGATGAATTTTATATGCAGTGGAATGATGTAACGGATTGTCCAGAGTCCTATATAAACCGCTTAAAACATTATTTTCTAACCTATAAGAATTTACCTGGCGAAAAAAGTGTTTGTGAAATTACCCATGTGTATGGACGAGATGAAGCCTATGAAGTGATTCGTCGTTCACAACAAGATTATAAAAATTATATAGTAAATAATTATTTAAATTAACAAATTGAGTAACAATGAATAAAACATTAAGTGCAGACGAGATTATTTCTCAGGCACGAAAATATAAAGAAGGGCGTGAAAAAAATTACCGAGAAAAAGCATTAAAGCTTTACCCTTGGGTTTGTGGGCGTTGCACGCGTGAGTTTACTCATGCAAATTTATCTGAATTAACCGTACATCACAGAAACCATAATCATGATGATAATCCAGAAGATGGTAGTAACTGGGAGTTACTTTGTCTTTATTGTCATGATAATGAACATTCTCGCTTTGAAGAACAAGTACGTTATGGAAGTACAGAAGCTTCTAAGGTAGAAGATCATGGGGCTGATGCTACCTTTAATCCCTTTGCTGATTTAAAAAGCATGATGAAAAAATAATAACGATAATGAAAAAATGTGATTGGGCGCTTTCATCTAAATCAGAAGAAAAATATCATGATGATGAATGGGGTGTTCCAGTACATGATGATCGATTGTTATTTGAATTTTTGATTTTAGAGGGTGCTCAGGCTGGCTTAAGCTGGTCAACTATCTTAAATAAAAGGGACGGCTACAGAAAAGCATTTGATGGTTTTGATGCAAAGAAAATAGCTTTGTATGATCAACAGAAAATTGAACAGTTACTCAATAATCCTGAGATTATCCGTAATAAGTTAAAAGTAAATGCCGCGATTACTAACGCTAAAGCTTTTCTGGAAATTCAGCAAGAATCAGGTGGGTTTGATCAATATATCTGGTCCTTTGTTCATGGTGAGACTATTCAAAATAACTGGCAACAATTTAATCAAGTTCCTGTTTCGACAACTGAATCAGAACAAATGAGTAAAAGTTTAAAGCAAAAAGGGTTTAAATTTGTGGGGCCAACTATTTGTTATGCTTATATGCAAGCGGTTGGTATGGTGAATGATCATACGGTTGATTGTTTTAGGCATAAGCAATTAACTTCATCTCTTTAATTAAAGGGAGGATTATATGAATGAAAAAAGCCAACAAAACTACCAACAACTTATCCAGTCTCAACAAACACTTATTTTATCTACAGTAACTGAACAAGGTAAGCCAGAATCAAGTTATGCACCTTATGTAAGAGATGAGCAAGGTGTATTCTATATTTATGTGAGTGAATTAGCCTCACATACTCAAAATATGCTGAAAACAGCAACGGCGAGTATTCTATTTATTCAGTCTGAAAAAGAGTGCAAAAATATTTTCGCACGAGAAAGGGTTGTATTTGATTGTTCAATTAGTGAAGTTCAAAAGCAAGATGAATGCTATTATAAGCAAATGCTAATAATGAAAGAAAAACTGGGTGAGACGGTTGAATTATTACAAAGCTTACCCGATTTTCACTTATTTGCTTTAACGCCTATTAATGGGAAATATATTGCTGGTTTTGGAAAAGCTTTTTCTATTGATATGGAAAATAATCCACTGTAGTTTGGAAGTTAGAGAAAAATGAATAAAATATTACTTTTCATCAGCCTTAATTTATTTTTAGTGGGATGTTCAACGGTAGGAGAAGGTTACATGCAACAGAATGAATTATTAACAAAAATAGACCAAGGAAAGGCACCTATTATTGTGGATGTACGTTCAACTAGAGAATATCAATCAGGCCATGTTCCCGGTGCTATTCATATACCTTTTTGGTCAGCTTTTACGACGGATAAAATGGATGCTTATAAAAAAGATCAAGCGGTTGTTTTGTATTGTGCTCATGGCCCGAGAGCGGGTGTTGCAAAATTAGCTTTTTATCTGGCTGGGTTTGATAGCGTTAGTTATTTATCAGGACATATGACAGCATGGGCAAAAGCTAAATTGCCTGTAGAATTTCCTTTATAAGAAGTTATAAAACAAAAAGTGTAGCCTTGATGAAACAGAGTGGAATCAAGGTTAATCTTCTTTGGTTATGCGATGCTGTGCCAAGACTACAAAGATGTGAGTTAATATGAATAAAATATATAGCAGCTTTATTTTATTAACATTAATGTTATCTCAGTTTGTTTATGCTGATAGCGCTTTAACAAAGTTTTCTAAGCTTGAAAATGCAGGTTTATTATTACACGATAAATTAGGACAAACAGTTGTCTCTGATCATGCTAATGAAGCCTTTATCCCAGCCTCGACAACTAAATTAGTGACCGCATGGCTAGCTTTAAAACACTGGGGAGAAGATTATCATTTTAAAACTAATTTTTATTTTGATAATTCAAGTCAAACACTTTGGATAAAAGGCAGTGGCGACCCTTATTTAGTCTCTGAAGAATTATTGATTATTGCTAAAAAAATTAAAGACAGTGGAATTGATCGAATTAAAGCTATTGGTCTGGATAACTCCCTGTTTCAAGCAAATGTATTATTACCAGGTACAGGAAAGACCAATAATCCTTACGATGCAGTACCTTCTGTTTTTGCTGCTAACTTTAATACGCTTAAGCTAAAAAGAAATAAAGGGCATCTAGTATCAGCGGAAAACCAGACACCATTAACGGCCTTTGCTAAAACCTTTTCAAAACAGGTAAAAGGCAGAGTTTTAAGAATAAATACAGGTCCTAATCCAGAAGATGCAGAAACCTATTTTTCGGAACTGCTAGCTACATTTTTGCGTAAGCAAGGTGTAAAGGTGGGGAATCAAATTATTCGAGGAAAAATAGATAAACAAAGCCTAGTTTATAAGCATATTAATAGTCGATCTTTGGCTGAGATGGTTAAGGCAATGATGAAGTATTCAACCAACTTTCTAGCCAATCAGTTGATTTTAGTGCTTAGTGCGGAAGTTTATCAACGACCTGCAAATATGTATGATGTACAAAAGTATATGGAAGGTACTTTAAGGGCTAATTTTAAATGGAAAAACTTTACTATGAAAGATGGTGCGGGGCTTTCTCGTGATAATCGATTATCACCTAAACAATTAGTCGATTTATTGTATGCCTTTAAACCATGGAAGCATTTATTACCTGAAACAGGTTTAGGTGTATTTGCAAAATCAGGGACTATGAATAAAATTAGTACCTTAGCTGGTTATATTGTAAATGAAAGTCGTTGGCAACCTTTTGCTTTAATGATGAATCAAGCCGTGCCTTATAAATTAAGGAATCAAATTGCTGTAGAGCTGGCTGCACATAAATTGACATTACACAATTAAAACTCCCACTTTATGTATCAAAATTATTGGCTATGTCACTCACCTTAGACACATCCGATAATTGGTTTAATGCT
>Ga0209826_1001790_pt1 | contig 14625 bp, 13 predicted proteins | sample GOMGulsemesocosm_5_FD_184637 | JGI IMG/M metagenome (GOLD analysis project Ga0209826, IMG submission 184637) | Methane-oxidizing microbial communities from mesocosms in the Gulf of Mexico - GOM15C Gulf of Mexico (SPAdes) (version 2) | ecosystem: Environmental > Aquatic > Marine > Cold seeps... | reverse complement strand
GATGGCTTTATTGAAGAAACGTAGAGCTGCCTTGGTGTCGCGCTTAGCGGTGAGCAGGAAATCGATAGTATTCCCCTCTTTATCAACTGCCCGATAATAGTAGCGCCATTGGCCTCTTACTTTTATAGTCGTCTCGTCCATCCTCCAACGATCACCTGGTCGTTTTTTCCTTTTATGGAAGGCTTTTTCCAGCTTCGGTGCGTAGTGAACAACCCATCGGTTCAGTGTACTGTGATCGATAGAAAGGCCACGCTCTTCCATCATCTCTTCAATGTTTCGATAGCTGAGTGAATATGCACAGTACCAACGGACACACTGAAGGATGATTGACTGAGGAGTGTGCCGGCCTTTGAATGAGATCATGCATTGCTCAGTTTGGTAGGATATGGAAAGATCATTCTACCATGCGGCTCTCTGACATCACGGGATGCGACAGAACCCTTTTCTCTTTTCGTGTTTTGAAACAGGCACGCCTACAGGGTGTAGGTGCTAGAGCAACGCTTGGAGCAAGCTGTCGCGGATGCCTTTTTCAACAGCCTGTTAGAGGTCGACCTGATAACTGACGGACAAGGCTCTGCCCTCGCCAGCCAGATAAGTGCTGGCGCGGTTTCGCGCCTGGGCGTACTGGGGAATATACTGCTTGTCGAACAGGTTTTTAATGCCAAAGGTGAGCTGATGATTTTGCAATCGATACATCATGCCGACGTTAAATTGCAAGACACTGCCCACATTGCCTTCGCCAAATGCACTGCTTCCGTGAAAGCGCTTTTGTGAGGCCCCGTATAGTGTGTGGAAGCGAAACGACCACTGTGACGAGGCGTAGTAATCAAGCTGTGCATTGATTTTTGCCGGGGCAACCCTGAGGCCTGTCATGCGCTGCTGTCCGCTATCGGTATGTATGCGGCCTTCTTGCCAGCTGATGTTAGCGTTGAGGCGCCACTGCTGTGAGGGCACATAATCCACTGTGGCCTCGGCCCCCCAGATGCGCTCCGGCTCTCTCACCAACTCCCCCAGTAAGAAGGTTTCCCCCAGTTCAGATTTGGAGTAGAAACTTGATAAGGTCGTGAGAAACGTTGCGCTGTGATAGCGCCAGCCCACCTCATAATTGTCGACGATCTTGGCCTCACCTTCGACCGCGTCTTCCACCGATGCGGCCGCGGTGTTGCGCAGCGCCCTGACGATTTGACCGGTAGAGAAACCCTGTGAATAGGATGCGAAGGCGCTGTGTTGTTGTGTTAGGTGGTGGTGCAGACCGACATTAAGGATACTCTCGGAAAAACTGCGCTGCCCACCCTCGACGCTGTTGCCGCGGTTACTGAATACATCTGAGACAATAAAATCATCCACCGCCATGTCGACCTTCTCAAAGCGCAGGCCGGCGTTGATGGAGAAGCGATCGCTGACAGGGTGGTCAAACTGCAAAAAACCGGCGTAGGTTTGCTGCTCAAGCGATGGCGACAGAGGTTCAATGTCGGCCGTGGTGGACTGCGAAAATTCCTGCTGTTCGACATCTATGCCCCAGGTTAAATCGCTGTTATTGATCTTGCTGTTGACGGCCGTGCGCACACCATAGCGCTCAAAGCGGGGGATGTTGTGGCCAATCGGATCGATAGCCGCCGGGGTGTTGTAATTTATTGTAGGAATGTGAGGTCTGTGTTGTTGCAGGTAGGCCTTGGCAGAAAAATACCCCAGCAGGCTTTTTTTGTCGCTCCAGGAGAGGTTGAGGTTGCGGCTTTCCCGCCCTTCCGAGTGACCACTGTCAGCCCGCTCAGCTGTGTCTAGGTTAAATAACCCGGTATTGACTTTGACGGTATCTGTTTTTGCAACGTCTTGACCGGAAGCGGCTATGGGCAGATAGCGTTCGTTTTCACTGTGATGGTAATAGACCCAGCCCAGGCTCAAGTGTTGGTCATCGTTTGGCTGCCAAATCAGAGTGCCATCAAGGCTGCTGATATCCGCCTCGTCCAGGTGAAACGCCGACGCTATACGGTCACCATCGCCGTCGAAACGGCTGCCTTTTTGAGCGTAAAGGCCGGCGAACCTTAGTTTTAATGACTCATTAGCGCTGACAAACGACTGATAAATACGCCCGTGCAGGCTGTCGCTAACGTTAGTGGGGTTGCCGACCAAGCTGAATCGCGAGCGAGACAGTGAATCCTGATGGTCAGGGGGCAGAGTCAGTATGTTAATAATGCCGCCGGTTGCCCCCAGGCCGTAGAGTGCCGAGCCGCCGCGCATCACCTCGATGCGCTCAATGGCCTCCGGTACTATGCTGAAGCGCTCGGAGCGAAAGTCGATAAAACTGGTGTGTTGTACCACGCCATCGATCATCAACACATAGCGCTGGCCCCGAATCGTATCCTGCCCCTGGCTATTAAGGCGCCCTTCAACGCCTAGGGCCATGCCTGGCACATAATAAGCCAAGATATCGTCCAGACTGCTGGTGAACAGCATGGCCCGCTGAATGTCGTGCTGGGAGATGGTGGAGATGCTGCGCGAGCTACTGAATTGCTTTTCCGGGCGCCGGGAAATGGATACCTCGACCTGCATTAACTCGGATATGCTCAGATTGAACAGATCTTGCGTGTTTGTTACATGGGAAGCACTGGCCGCATGGCCGGCCAGCCAAATCACCAGAAGAGCTAACCATTCTGTAAATCTATTAGTAGACAAGAATCTAAGCATAATAGTTATGTAAACAGACGCAGTTAAATTTGTTTGATTGTAGCCCATGGTGTGACGTCGTCAAAAGTCACTGGCAAGCTTCCTCTGTTCAGAGTGGGGGGCTTGTTTCTAGCGCAGCCGCTGCACCCGCCTTTATCTCAGCGTTGCAGTTATTGCCTGAATTCAGCTTACTTGAACTCGGGGAATAAAAAGAAAGGTGCCTATTAATTAACGTATTTAAATAAATTCGACATATAAAATATCACAGCGGTTATGTATTGCAATCTGAGGCTAATCGAATGCCGGCTTGGGTTGAAAATACCGCAGACCACTTAATCATAATGCGACCAAAGCCTTAATACTTTAATGGCTTTTTCTTCCTCCAGAACTTGATAAACCAGTCTGTGTTGAATGTTGATTCGCCTAGAATAGGAACCGGCTAAATCGCCCACAAGCTTCTCGTAGGCTGGAGGATTCTGAAAAGGGTTTTCTTGTATGAGTTCAAGTAGTGTCTTTGCTTTAGGCTTAAGGCCAGCCGAGGCTAGTTTTTTAGCGTCTTTCTGGGCTTGCTTTGTAAAGTAAAGCTGCCACATCACCAGGTTAATTCCTGATCGCAATCACCTAAATCAGAGTTCATCCCTTCGACTATAGATTCCCTCATGCCGGGCACTGAGAGTAGGTAAAGGGTTTCATTGACTGCATTCCAGTCATCTTCGGACACCAATACAGCATTAGTGCGTTTACCGGTGATCAATACTGGTGTATGAGTTGCGGAAGCTTCATCCATCAAGCTATAGAGGTTAGCGCGCGCTTCAGTTGCATTTACAGTAGTCATAGTCAGTCTCCTATAATCAAAAAGCGTACGGTTTGGCGTACGTAAAGTCAAGGGTCAGTGTATGATTAAAAAAAGGCCCGCCTTGGGTCGTCTAGCACAGGTCAGCCCGCTAAGCGCTCTTGCGTACGACTGGGGCGTCCTGGCTATGGTAACAATCCATAGCCAGAGAACCGGAATCATCGCGGCGCTAACAGTAGCTGGCAACATTCCTACTATATGCCTCGGTATTGGCAACTTAACTTCTGTTTGTGTCAATACTTCAATTCCTACATTCAAATCACTGCCCTACTCCATTCGCTGAACGCCGTTAACCTGAGATTTCGATAGTGTTCTGCTGAAACCAAATGACGCCCTAGATTAAACAAGTTATGGACTGCTGCGTGCGCAGTCTCGAAACTCTGTGCCTGCTTAACCTCGCTCTCGTAATCTAGTCGCTTTATGCGATTGCTCCACTCGGTTATTCTCATACGGTTCTGTCGCAAACCTCTAGCCTGTCATAAAAATAACAAAGCGTTTTCACCGGCCGCATCAACCAAACAGAGGGTCGGTTAAAAATGGGGGGATTACCGATGCAACAGAACCGATGAAGCTAGGTTAGCCATCACAAAGCAAGTCTCGCCGGTCGCCTGGCACAATATCAACCTTAACGGGACTTACAGCTTCAGCTTTGAATAAAACCTGATCGACATAGAGGAGGTTATGCGGCCAATAACGGAAAATGAGGACGCATAACAAAGTGAACCCCCTTCTATAGGCCCCGTCCGGCATGACTTACAGCGTTTTTTGTTTTTTTAGGAGGGGAAATCCCCAGAACCCAAAATTCTGAAATTAAAAGTCAAAAATAACCGGTGGGAGTCACACGGTGTGAATCCCATCGGATTCGTTCTAATCAATAGTGGCCCATCAGTCTGGGTAGGACGGTAAATCTCCCCTGTCGAAAACTAAATCTTGAATTGCCCCACCAAGACACTTAAGTTCGCGCCCAGTCGTGCTAGCTCCTCACTGGCCTTACGTGTCTGATCGCTACCTGCCGATGTTTCTTCGGCAATTTCCTGAATATTGAAAACATTGCGCTGAATCTCTACGGCAACGGAGTTTTGCTCCTCAGAGATTGTGGCTATGTGACTATTCATTTGGTTGATCGTATTAACAGATTGGGTGATAGACTCAAGCGAAAGACCTGCTTGCTGCGCTTTCTCAACGCTTTCGGCAGCTTGCACGCGGCTCAAACTCATGACCTTAACCGCTTGCTCTGCGCCACTCTGTAACTCATCGATCAACGCTTCAATCTCTGCGGTTGATTGCTGGGTTCGCTGTGCTAATGTCCGCACTTCGTCAGCGACAACGGCAAAGCCCCGGCCTTGCTCTCCGGCACGTGCCGCCTCGATGGCGGCATTCAACGCGAGTAGATTTGTCTGTTCGGCAATACTCTTAATTACATCTAATACCGTGCCGATATTTTCACTATTGCCCCTTAGCTTTTCAACAACGGTCGATGAGGATTCAATTTCCTGCGCTAATTTGTTAATCGACTTAACCGTATTTTTAACAACCTGGCTACCTTCTTTTGCCTCAGTATCCGCGCCACTTGCCGCTTCTGAAGCACCAGCAGCACTACTTGATACCTCATGCACCGTAGATGTCATTTGAGATATAGCTGTTGCAACTAAATAGGTTTCCTTCTTCTGACTATCTACCCCCGTATTGGTCTGTACCATAACGGTTGCCATTTCTTCAGATGAAGCAGCCAGCTGTGAGGTTGCATCGGTAACATCGCCAATAATGTGCTGTAATTTTTCCACAAACTGATTGAAGTTATGGCCGAGATCTCCAATTTCATCCTTAGTGTTGATCGGCACGCGAATCGTAAGGTCGCCATGACCTTCGGCAATATCCTTAAGAATACGGTTAGTCGCCTCGACCGGTATCAGGATACCCCTGGTAATCAGTAGAGCCACCGCTAAACCAAGGGTAATCGACACGAAGCTGCCCACAGTGGCGAATGTGGTAGCAAAGTTCGCAGTAGCGTCTTGCGTTTCCGATCGCTCAGCAATCAGTAGTTCTTCTGCCGCAACTATTTCACCAAGCTTGACTCGCAAGGTATCCATGATGGCCTTACCTGGGCCCTCCTGCATTTGATTGGTAACATCATCCATTGTAGTGCTGTGCTTGTTCATATCACGGCGGGCGTCAATTTCTGGTTCAGCCGCACTTACCATCCAGGTATCAACTCGACTCTCAATAAGTTGAAGTTTCCCAGTCAAAATATTATCGTGAAGTGCTTTTGTCCTTAGCAGACCGATGTGTTTTTTAAAAGCGTATTCGCCATCTGTATAGGGTTCAAGTGAGGCCTCCTGACCACTTAATAAAAAGCCACGTTGTCCCGTTTCCATATTAACCAAGTCGAGTGTTATAAGGGTCACAAGTAGTCGATTTTTCGGGTTCTCTCCAACATATTCTTCAAGCGCAGTGAGGGCACTGCGGATGCTGTCAAAGATTTCCTTGCCGACTGTCCGTGTCGAAACCTCATTGAACAGACTTATTGCTTCATTGCCCTTAGATACGTCACGGCGTAAAGCTATCTCAGGATTTGCCGCCTCTCTAAGCCACCGCTCTTTCAGGGTGGCAATCATCTGCCAGCGCTCGACCTGCTCAGGGTTGTCCGCGGTTAACCGTTGGCCCTCTAGAATGAGTTTGTCAAACGAAACTTGGCCGCTAACAAATGGAGCAAGGTAGCCTTCCCGACCAGTGATCATAAAGCCGCGTTGGCCGGTCTCCATATCTACCATAGACGCACCTACTGACTCGGCGGTGCGGATTACCTGGTGGGTGTGATTGACCCACCTAGCAGAGTCCTCCATACGCCCAATATTTGAAATAACTACAACACAGACGACAACTGTTGGCAGCAATACCAGTAAGAAGCCACCAATAAGTTTAGGGCCTAATCTAATTTTGTTTAAAAGGTTCATAAATAAATACATCAAGGGAGAATTAATTACCGAAGTCTGGTGAGTGTTTCGGCGTGGATATTCACTGCAACGCGTGAACATACGAAAGCTGAGTTTTAGATCTGGGTCAAAGAGAGGGAACCACTTTAAAGCTTATTAACGAGAAAAGTTTTGAGCGCATTATGCCTATATTTCGAAAAATATCCATAATTAAAACAGTAACTACAATGGCTATTAGGTCATCCGACTAGTGCCCCTGGTGCCATTTTTAAAGGGACCTTACTGGACGAGTTTGAGCGTCAAAACTGGTATGGCACATTGTGTATCGAAAAGCTGTACCTGATTGGTCGCGTTTTTCTAAAACGCTGATGGTGGCGGTATTAACAGTAGCGGTGTTTCTCAAGGTGGTTGTCACTGTTTACGGTTCCGTCGCAAATAATTTATTTGACGTGAAAAGCAGTTGGGCGAATTTTTACTTACGCAGCTAAAGCGTAAAATTGTTCTGCAGGTAACAAAGAGGCCACCATGTTCTTTTTCAGCTGACCTTTATTGATCATCCCCATAAGCTCTATTCCAGCCAGTGTACTTTGTGCTGAGTGAAAGCTTTTGCAGCCTAACATCGGCCGAGTAATCCGCTTCCGCTTTACTCGCCGGTGGTCTTGTTCCACAATGTTGTTGAGATATTTACATTGACGGATTTTTACTCGTCGATTATTTTCATCGTTAAACTGATTTACGCTTGCTTTGTTGGCGCCACTTTTGTCGATATTGATTAAAACCTGGTTTGCGATTTCGGCCGATGGCTTTATTGAAGAAACCTAGAGCTGCTTTGGTGTCTCGCTTAGCGGTGAGCAGGAAATCGATAGTGTTTCCCTCTTTATCAACTGCCCGATAATAGTAGCGCCATTGGCCTCTTACTTTTATAGTCGTCTCGTCCATCCTCCAACGATCACCTGGTCGTTTTTTCCTTTTATGGAAGGCTTTTTCCAGCTTCGGTGCGTAGTGAACAACCCATCGGTTCAGTGTACTGTGATCGATAGAAAGGCCACGCTCTTCCATCATCTCTTCAATGTTTCGATAGCTGAGTGAATATGCACAGTACCAACGGACACACTGAAGGATGATTGACTGAGGAGTGTGCCGGCCTTTGAATGAGATCATGCATTGCTCAGTTTGGTAGGATATGGAAAGATCATTCTACCATGCGGCTCTCTGACATCACGGGATGCGACAGAACCTGAAGACGAGACGGTTTTGAGTGGCGAGCTGGGTGCCAAGCTGTCTTTGGCCGATGGCGCCGCTGAGCTCAACCTGGCCCTGTTCTACAGCGAGTACGACGATATGCAAGTCAGTGTCTTCGACGGTGTTGTAGGCTTTAATGTCGGCAACGCCGGTCAAGCTGTGAGTCAGGGCGTTGAGCTGGATGGTCGCTGGCGCGTATCAGAAGGTCTGACCCTATCGGGTTCAATGGCTTACCTGGATTTCGAGTTTAAAGAATACGAAGGCGCTACCTGTCCGGCCTCCAACCCCGCCCCTAGCTGTGATCTGAAAGGCCAAGAGACTAGCTACACACCTTCTCTGTCGGCCAGTGTCAGTGCTGATTATATAATGCCTGTCGCTGACGGTATTGATCTGCGATCAACATTGGATCTCAATTACACCGGTGAGCAGTTTGTCGAATCGACCATGGATCCTCTGGTAAAGGAGGGGGCGGCGACCAAGGTAAACCTGCGTATTGCACTGGAGGCCGAGCAGTGGACGCTTGCCCTGTTGGGTAAGAACCTCACCGATAAAGACACCTACAACTTTGGAATTGAGACCCCGCTGAGTGGACTGCTGACTGGCGCTACGAGCTACCTGGGCTATCCGGGCGCCCCGCGCACGCTTGCGCTGCAGGCTAATTATCGCTTCTAAATATGGCTAAGTTTATCTAAGAAAAATTATTAACCTACAGAAAACCTGCTCCATTAACCTGGAGCAGGTTTTTTGTTTACCAGCGTTCTTAAAACCACAAGCAGCCTGATGTTTCATGCCACCACGGCCTACGACGTGTTGCGACTGCATGGCGTTGAGCTGGGCTTGCAGATTGTCTCAGTCTCGTTGTGCTTACCCGCAACGGGTGAACTGCGCCAAAATATTGATCATCAAACCGCTATTACCTGGCCGATGTTCGTAAATGATTAGCAATTTGCATGCTATATGCCCCTGATCCTCGTAAGGAAAAGCCTCCATCTACGGGTAGTATTACGCCATTGATATAACTGGCCAATTCGGATCCAAGAAACATGCAGGTATTGGCGATATCACTCTTGTAACCAACCCTTTGCAATGGAATCGTTTCAGTAAGTTGCTCTAGCAACTCTGGTGTTGGCGCCGTTCGCCTTACCCCTTCTGTATCGTCAATAAGACCCGGTATTACAGAGTTGATTCGGATACCCTCAGGCGCCCACTCCAACGCCAAAGTACGCGTGATCATATCCACTCCTGCTTTAGCCGCACAAACATGGGATTGCCCTTCAGTCGGATTAAATGATTGAGGAGCAGAAATGTTGATCACACTCGCTCCCGGTTTTTTCAGATAAGGGTAAACACCTTTCATAACATGGAAGGTACCCATCAGATCGATATCCACCACCGTCTTAAAGGCATTAGCCGACATCTTATTAGCCATTGCCGGGAAGTTTCCGGCTGCCCCAGATATAACAATGTCGAAATCGCCAAAAGCTTGATGCACATGGCTCAATCCCTCACTGACTGCCTCAACATTTCGGACATCACAAGTAAAACCCATGGCTGCACTGGCACCAGCTGCCTTTAGCGCTTCAACGGTATCATCAACCTTTTCCTGACTACGGCTGGCTACTGCGACTTTGGCACCCTGAGCAGCAAATTGCTCGGCTACGCCCCGGTTGATGCCATCGGTACCGCCAACAACTACAACGGTTTTGTTTGTAAAATCTGATTCTAAGCCCATGAAGCTATACTCCTAAGTAAATATGCATTATATCAAAAGGGTTTTGAAAAATTCGGGGCACGTTTTTCCCTGAATGCCTTGATCGCCTCTCGTGCCTCACTACTCTGGAGCGCGGTCAACAGGTGGTTGAGTTCTTCGCGAATGATTTGCTCTATCAATGGTTTATGAGCTTTTTGTAGTAATTGTTTGTTTAGTCGGGTAGAACCCGGTGGCTTCTTAGCCATTTTGTTGGCTTGACCAAAGGCATAACTTATGACATCACTCTGCACATCTACTACGATACCAAGTTCTTTGGCTTTATATGCATCAAAGGCCTCACCCATCAGAATCAAATCCATAGCCTTTGTTTGACCAACAAGTTGCGGGAGTAAAAAACTGGATCCAAATTCGGCGCAAAGTCCAAAGTTATTAAAAGGTAATAAAAAGGTGGCTGAGGTGTCCGCGTAGACCAAGTCGCAGTGCAATAACATGGTAGTACCAATTCCTACAGCTGCTCCACTCACAGCCGCAATTACTGGTTTCTCACAATAAAGCATAGATAACATAAACTTAAGTGCGGGATGATCATTCAGGTTCTCACCAGAGTCAAACTCCGTCAAGTCATTACCACTGCAGAAATCCTCACCCACACCACTGAGCAACAGAACCCGTACACGGTCATCAGAATCGGCTGTACTGATGGCATTAGCCAAATCGGCGTAATCCTGCTGAGTGATGGCGTTTTTCAGTTCTGGCCGGTTGAATTGAATGTGACACACTCCGTTCTCTGTCTTGACAATTAGATGTTGTTCAGACATTTCACAAGCTCCATGTTGTCTCATCGTAGGTAGGATTAGCGACGCCCTTTTCCCGATTCTCCCAATAAGGTTTACGCAAATCAGTCTTCAGTACCTGATGGGGGCGTAACTGGATGTTGCGCGTTAGCAACTGGGTTAGATTCATGGAGCGACTCCAGTTTTTAGATTTGTCGGGCCTGCCCGACAAGCGGGCAGGCGATAGTGAGGTCTCAGAGCTGGCGAATCACTTTGCCGCCTTTCATGACAAAATTCATTAAACTCCGTACTGACGCGAAGCCAGATCGCGCATAATTTCTTCCGAGCCGCCGCCGATAGCCTGCACACGCACTTCGCGGTAGATGCGCTCTACCCGGTTATCACGCAGGTAGCTGGCGCCGCCCAGTATCTGGCTGGCCTCACGGGCACAAAATTCCATGGTCTGGCTGCATTGCACTTTAAGCAGGGCGAGATCCCCTGGATTGACACTGCCTTCAATGATTTCCCGGGTGCAGTGTTGGGCCATCGCCTGGCAGGCATTGATTTGCTGTTTCATTTCGGCAATCTTGTGGCGAATAACCTGGTGATCGGCCAGGCGCTTACCAAAGGTTTTACGTTCCTGGGCCCAATTCACCGCTTCTTCCAGACAGACGCGGGCGTAAGCTTCCATCTGTACGATCAAGCTTAAACGCTCGCTGTTGAAGTTGTTCATGATGACTTTAAAACCATGCCCCTCTTCACCGATCAGGTTGCCTACGGGCACCTTGACGTTGTCGAAGTAAATGGTCGCGGTATCGGAGCACCACCAGCCCTGTTTGCGATCCAGCGCGGTGCGCGATACGCCTTCTAAATCCATAGGAATTAGCAGCATGGAGACACCGGCAGGGCCTTCACCCCCGGTGCGTACGGCGGTGGAGGTCCAATTGGCGTTCATACCGCCGGTGATAAAGGTTTTCGAACCGTTAACGATGTAGTAATCACCTTCACGACGAGCGGTGGTTTGCAAGCTGGCAACGTCGGAACCACCGCCGGGTTCAGTAATCCCCAGAGAAATGCGCTTACTGCCATTAAGTACCGCGGGCGCAACTTCTTGCTTGATCGCTTCAGAGGCAAAATTAACGACGGGCGGCAAACCAATTGAGTGAATCAGCAGCGAAGCGAAAATACCGCCCACTCCCACGCGACAAAGCTCCTCGGTCATGATGTTGGTAAACCAGAGATCAGTACCTTCGGTGATGCCACCATATTCTTCCGGGTAGCCCAAACCCAGCACGCCCACTTCCGCGGCCTTGGGCCAGAGTTCATCAGGCACCTTGCCAGCCTCGTCCCATTCGGCGGCAAAAGGCATAATCTCACGCTCTACAAAACGGCGTATCTGAGAGCGCCACTCTTCGTGCTCTGTGATGAGGTAAGGGTTACTTAGGCGGGCGCTATCGAAATCGAGTGACATGGTTGATTCTCCGTTAAATGAGGTCTGGCGAAATCTGGTGGTGATGATTATGTCCAGAGTCTATCGAATCAGCAGCCAAAAGAGGTTGGATAATACGAAAAATAAACCACAAACTACGCAAATCAAGCTAGAAACCACGCAAACTTATGGGTAGCATGCTAATAAACCGGTAAAACCAACCCCGCCAAAGAGCCCAAACCCCATTATGAGTACTGTCTACGCCAGTTCATTGACTATATTGGCCAAACTGTCCGACGCATTAGACCTGCCATTTGAAACTCTGGCCAATAAGGCGGGTATCGATATCAGCTTGCTTAATACGCCTGAAGCAAGCTTATCCACCGAAAAGTACTTTCGCCTGCACAAAGAAATTTGGCAGCAAACGGGCAACGACGATTTTGGTCTGCTGTGCGGGCGCATCTATTATATGGAAAACTTCCATCTCTTTATGTCGATAGCTTCCGCCAGTAATACCTTTCGGGAGTGGATCAACCAGTTGCCTGATATGATTCCCAACTTGAGGGAATTGGTAAAAATTGAGGTCAAACTCAAGGGCGAGCATCTGGTTTTGGAATTTCACTTCAATAGCCCATCAAATTTGAAACGCTGTTTGATCGCCGATAGTTTGTTGGCATCAGCCTCTATGTTCATGGATGGGTTTTGTATGCTGCCTGTGAGGCCTGTGCGGGTAGATTTCACCTACCCCCAACCCAGCGATACCAGAATGCTCAATGACCTTTTTCGCGCACCGCTGAATTTCAATCAGCCGGTCAGTGCGATCTATTATCACAAAAGTATTTTGGATCTGCCGCAGCTGCGTGTATCGACGTCACTGTATGACAATGTGAAAGAAGAGCTGGACGAGTTCCTGAGTCATTTCAGCTGGGAGCATGACGCATTTACGGCAAATTTGTATTCAATAATTCGTCGCCAGTTACCCAAAGGAAGTTGTACGCTAAACACTGTGGCCGAAAAGCTGAATATGTCGAGTCGTACCCTGCAACTGCGGTTGCAGGATCGGGGTACGCAGTTCCGATATTTCTTGCAGCAAGTAAAATCCTCACTGGCGGCAAAATACCTGATGGACAAGAACGTCAACATCATTGATATCGCATTAATGCTCGGTTATCGCGACCCCAAGTCCTTTTCTACGGCGTTTAAATCCTGGCATAACTGCACGCCGAGTGAGTTTCGGAAGAAATAATTTTTTGTAGCAGCCTACCCCGACACCTATATTCATTAAACTCCGTACTGACAAGAAGCCAGATCGCGCATAATCTCTTCAGAAAAGTTGATTTCCCGAGCTAATCAGTCTCCCGATATGGGGTAAGGTTTGGGGTACTCGCGCATTAAAAAATGACTGAGTTTTGACAGAACCATATTCAGTAATCAGGCCGTTCTACTGCGGTATTAAAAACTGTCCCTATTTATGTCTCAAGAGATGGCTTAATCTGCAATCGATCCAATCCAGTTGCTTTGCCCCCGGATTTTTCCCCAGCAAGATGATCGCCTACATTATTGATGCTGGTCTTAAAGAGGCCCTTGCCGCCTCCATACCCCGAGGTCGAATTGGCAGCAGTGAAGACGCCGCCGGTACAGCCATTTACCTCAGCTCCAAAGCCTCTGCCTGGGTAACTGGCCATACCGTCGTATTGGATGGCGCGTAATTGGGGGCGTAGCACAATTTATCGCCGTATTAATTCTCGTTAATACAATTCATATAAAATTGTGCTACGTCCGCTATTAATTCCATCAAATTGATTCAGCGCTTACACAGCGCTCGGCACTTCGTTTAACGGAATACCCTTAAAGGCCGCCACTAACATCAATCACATCACCGCTCAAGTAATCGTTCTCGAAGATGTGGACCACGGTTTGGGCGATATTGCTAACGTCACCGATGCGCTGCAGTGGTACCTGCTTAGCACCCGCAGCCAGCATATCTGCCGGCATACTGCGCAGCAGTTCCGTCTCAATGGTGCCCGGTGCAATCGCCATGGCGCGAATGCCGTAGCGGCCCAATTCCTTGGTCCACACTTTGGTTTGGGCAATAATGCCGGCCTTGGCCGCCGAGTAGTTGGACTGGCCGAAATTACCTCTGTGAGCAATGGAAGACATGCTGATGATGCAGCCATCTTCAACACCGTTCTCAACCATATGAATAGCTGCTTCACGGGCACAAAGAAAAGCGCCCTTCATGTGAACATCAACCACCAGGCTGTAGTGGTCGCCGGACATTTTCTTAATGACTTTACCGTCTTTGACTTTGATCAATTGAGCATCGCGCAGGATACCGGCGTTATTGATCAAACCGTGGATGCCACCAAAATCGCTGACGATCTGCTTGAAGGTTTTTTCAACGGTTTCTTCATCCGCCACATTACAGTTGTAGGCACGCCCTTCAGAGCCAGCTTCTTTAATCAGGCCCAGGGTTTCTGCCATAGCGGCATCATCCAGATCGAGGATCGCCAGCTTGGCGCCTTTTTCTGCCAGGTGAATGGCGATGGAGCGACCGATACCGCGACCGGCACCGGTGATGGCAATAACTTTGTCTTGAATATTCATAGTATTTCTCCGCGACCTTTGCACGGGAGCCATTTCCCTCTCATGCAAAGGTCTTCCATTAATAAAAATGTAGTTTTAAGAACGCTGGTAAACGGTAACCACCGCACCACCAGGCACACCGATATTGTGCTGCAGTGCAGTACGAGCCCCCTCAACCTGACGCTCGCCGGCATTGCCACGCAAATGGGTAACCAGCTCAAAACACTGTGCCAAACCGGTGGCGCCAAGCGGGTGGCCTTTGGACATCAAACCGCCCGATGGATTAACCACTACACGACCACCGTAGGTATTGTCACCATCTTCAACAAATTTGGTGGCTTCACCTTCGCCGCAAAGACCCAGGCCTTCATACGCGACCACCTCATTGGGGGTAAAACAATCGTGCAGTTCTACCAGGTCAATATCCTCGGGGC
>Ga0209826_1001789_pt1 | contig 14625 bp, 9 predicted proteins | sample GOMGulsemesocosm_5_FD_184637 | JGI IMG/M metagenome (GOLD analysis project Ga0209826, IMG submission 184637) | Methane-oxidizing microbial communities from mesocosms in the Gulf of Mexico - GOM15C Gulf of Mexico (SPAdes) (version 2) | ecosystem: Environmental > Aquatic > Marine > Cold seeps... | reverse complement strand
AAACTATAATGACGAGTCAGCATCATTACGTAACACAGTAACAAGCATTGAAAGTGTTAATGCGACTGGTTTAGGCGCAATTGACTACAATCCAATCGGCACTAATGAATTTGATATTGAAAACCTAGAAAACTATTACGGTTTAGATGATGCAGACTTAGACCTACGTGGTACAGATGGTGCAAATAATCTATATGCCAACACAGGCAACGACGTTTTAGAAGGTCGCCAAGGTAACGACAACTTGATGGGCGGTTTAGGTCAAGATGACTTTATTTTTGAATTAGGTGATGCAGATACTTTTGATGGCGAAGAAGAAGTTGATGGCGCTGGTGACGGCGTAGACGTTATTCATCGTTTAACCGATGCTAACCAAGATAATCTTTGGGATGGCGGTTATTCACAAGATTTCGGTGATAATGGCGAACAGAACTTATCAAACTCAAGCTTAACGCTAACATTACAAGATACAGCAACCCCAGCGAATGAATTATTAGACATTCCAGTTGACGGTGTTGTATTTACATTAAACGGTACGCAGTACACTGCAACATCTGTTGAAATGGGCGTAGCAGCAACATATGACGCTTTCACAACAGCATTAAATGACGCTTTAGATGCTGATGCATCAACAGCTGGTTTAAATGCAGTTTATAACAACGACGGTGCAACAATCACCATTACAGATCCAGCCGGTGCATCGTTTGCAGCTGTTGGTTACACATGGGTTGGCGATATCGTGCCAGCATCAGGTGATATTAGCTGGAACATGGCTGTTGGTGGCCCAGATGTTGATCAAGCTCGTGATCGTTTAATCTACCAATCTTATGAAGATCGTGCTGATGGTGAAAAAACAGATGATGACTCTGTTAATGGTTCTGATATTTCATTAGGTGTAGACAGCTATGCTGAAGATTTAGTGATTCACTTTGCTGAAGACGGAACGCGTATTGCTGAAGACCAATCTTACGCATTAACTTTTGATAACTTGACCACAGAAGATGTGGTAACAATAAAAGTTAACGGTGTTGAGTATGAACTTCAAGTAGGCGTAGACGAAGATGGCAACATCATCGCAGGCGAAGATGACCAAGGTTTAGAGTCACAAGCTGATATTCAAGAAGCTTTCTTAGAGCGTGTAGCAGACTTCATCAACAGCTTTATGGATGATGATACTGCGGCGGGTGAAGTGTCTGCAGCATTTGCTGGTTCAACTATTACCCTAACGCAAGCGGCATATCACGGCGAAGAAACTGTGTTTATGGTCTTACCAGAAGTAGACCTTCAAAACCGTTCAGGTGGTGAGCCAGCATCAGTTTCAATCACTAACAACGCAAGTCATGAAGTACATTTGCTTGACTTTGATGGACGTGATGGCAACTTAAACGAAGAAAATGTCTTGTTCCTAGGCGACACAGGTATTAACCGTGCCAACCTAGAAACAGCGTCAAATGCTGGTCAAACAGTTGAAGGAACACAAGCGATTATTATCGATGGTGCTGCTGATGACTTGGCTGATACAGTTGAAAATACAGGTGCAGCGATTGCTAACAACACAGCAACAAATGCGCCTTTAACACAAAACTTCTCAGTTCACGGTGATGACTTCTTACTAGGTGGAACAGGTACAGATGTTATTAACGGTGGAACAGGTGATGACCGTATTGTTGGTTCATTAGGTGAAGATACTGTTGATGGTGGTAAAAACTTCTACGAAGTTAAAGTACTTGGTGAAGATCAAGCACGTGTTTACGAGCTAAACAAATGGGAAGCTGCAAACGCAAGCAAAGTTCCTGCTTTACAAGGTCTAACAATTAGCTTTATTGATCTTATTGATCAGTCAGAAACTGGTGGTAATACAGTTAGTGGCGAGTTTGACGATACCTTATTATTCCAACAAGCTGATTTCAATGCAGGTGAAACTGAATTCACAATCACATTGAACAACTTCGTGAATAACGGTGGTGTTATAGAGCTACAAAATGACGGCGCAGGCACAGTTGGCGTTGACGTTGACGCAGATGGCATCTTTGAATCAACCACTACATTCACAAACTTTGAGAATGTACGTACTGTTTCAGGTATCGGTCATGCAGTTGCAAACGATGGTCAAGGTAATGACACATTGAATGTTTCTTCATTATCAACATCAGCCGGTGGTATTAGCTATGACTTAACAAACAATGGCGAAGCCGGCGAAGTTAAGTACAGCGCGGATGCACATGGTGATCTTGACGTACCAGCAGCAGGTGATTTTGAATCATTAGTGATGGTTGTAGACGGTGTTGAGAATGTAATTGGCGGTTTAGGCGATGATCTAGTAACAATCGACGAAACAGAAGCAGCTAAAAACAACTTCTTTGAAGGTAGCTTAGGTGATGATCGTATTGTTTATGAAAATAACTACGGCGCGAACACTGAAGCAGCAGAACCTACTGTAACTATCAAAGTGAGCACTACTGGTGAGCACCTTGAAGATGTAGGTGGTGTTGATGAAGTCGTGATGACATCAGGCCGTGTTGGATCAACAATCGCAACGGATACCTTAAATTCGGTTGAGCGTATTGCTTTAACTGAAAAAACGGCAACAAGTGATCGTGAAGACGACGTGATTGATGTTACTGCAATGACAGCAGGCGCAGTGGTTGATTACACCAACGGTGAAGTACGTGGTCTCGGTGGTGCAGTACAACTGACTATCGAAAACATTGTTGAAATGGAAAATGTTTGGGCGGATGGTGACGATACAGTTATTGTGGCTGATGCAGCGACAATGAATGGTAATGCTCGTAGCGATGAAGGTGCTGATAACACAGGTTCAGAAGATATTGCTTTAGCAACATATCTTGATTTTGATGAGCTAGATGGCACAACACGTGTTGCATTTGTAGATCAAACAAGCGCTGAGATCACGAATGTGATTAACCAAAACCAGTTTACCTTTGACTTAAGTAAAACAGGTGACGGTAACGATACTGATACGGTTGATTACAGCAATGAAATAAGTGATATTGCTGCGGTGATTGATGTTGATAGCCCAAGCGTTACTGATCAATACATTTTGGTTGATGGCGATGGCGATGGATCCTTCACTGATTCTCAAAGCCGTGTAGATCACCTAAAAAGTGTTGAGCAAATTGTAGCGTCACAAGGTCAAAGCACCATGGACTTCACGGCTGCACAACAAGATGTACAGGTAACATTCCAGTATGACACGGCTAACGAAAATGCAGCAGCAGATAGCCTAGAAAGCACAATCCGTATTGCGGATGGTAATGGCGATACAATTGCAGGCGTTCCTGTATTAATTGAACGTTATGACCTAGGTGAAAATGCGGGTGTGGCTCCATTTACAAACGTAACTTGGAATCGCTATGAAGGTAGTGATAATGGCGATGCGATCATCTACGATGGCAGTGAAGATCTAGCGACTGAAGCAGGTCGTGATCACCGTTTCTCAGATGATGAATTAAATCTACGTGGTGGTGATAACTCAGTAAGTTACTTCTTACTAGAAACGAGTATTACTGCGCAAGTTACCGTAACTGAAGATACAGGTTCGGGTGATGGCATGATTGCTGTAGATGTTGATTTCCAAGACGGAAACAGTGGTGTATTAGCTAATGCAGGTACACATACGATTACATCATATACTTCAGATAACGGGATAGCTTCGGGTTCGTTGAAACTTGAAGCATCGCAAGATGCAGAAGATGCGGTAGGCTTTACGTCTGCATCAGATAAGTTGTTTATCTTAGGAACATCGCCAGGTGTTGTTGATGTAAAAATCGGCACTCTCGATACCATGCGTTTAACAGGTTTTGAGGCACTTCTTGATGCTGATAGTGATGACGTGTATGAGTTCACTAACTTGTTAACAGGTCTTACGTTGACTGATAACGTTAATAACGATATTGATACCATTAAAGTGGGTAACGATGCAGTTGGTTTTGATGCTGCAAATGCGAGTGAGATTGATCTTGAAGTATTGAATGATTACTTCTCATTTGACTTTGATATTCTTGATATGACTAACGTAACAACGGGTGGTTTAGCTGTTATTGGTGATACAGATGGTACTCGTGATGTGGTTGCGGATACCGTGATCTTAGGTGACTTATCATTGGTTAATTCAGTGGTAGCTTTTGATAGATTGGCAGTAACGGATGCTTCGGGGTCAACTTTTGACTTTGATGCTACAGCAGGCGAATTGCAGGATGCTTCTAACGCGACATTGTTCACATTCGATGGCGATGCCGATACACTAGATGGCAGCCGCTTAACTGCAGATGCAACACTAACCGTAACCGGTGCAGGTCCAATTGCAGTACTAGGTGGTTCAGGTGATGATACGATTACTGGTGGTACAGGTAATAATACAATCACAGGTGGAGCAGGTGCAGATACGCTAGATGGTGGCTTTACAGCTGAAGAGGTTGAATTTAGTACAATCACACTAGCTGGTGCTATTGGTTCTGCAGATTCTGGTACTAATACTATGAGCTTCACTTTTGGTAATGGCACTGGTACTAATATTGTTATTAACGAGGGTGATGAGTTCGTAGTTAATGCAGATGCTGACCAAATTGGCGCCGCACTTGCAGATATCGTTAATCATGCAGATTATGCAACATTACAGCTTACTGTTAATTTAGGAGCAGGTGCTGTAAGTGCTTTAGCAACTGATGTTATTGCTTCAGTAGCTTATGATTCTGTAACTAACGAAGTTGTATTCACCTATGTTTCTGGTGTTACTGCAACTGATACTGGTTTAGTATACGCAGCAGATGGATCAGCGATGACAGCAGCGGAAGTTGTAACTGTAAATGTTCCTCAAGTTGATACAGCTGATACGTTTGTATACGCAACAGGTGATTCAACTGAAGTAGCGATGGATCAAATCCTGAACTTCTCAGTTGGTGCAACGGATGATGTGATTGACTTATCGGCACTAGATCACCAGCATGCAGCTGTTACTAACGGTGGGAATTACGCTTCATTTGCTCTTGTAAAAGATGCAGCTAATGCTCAATTTGATGGTGATGGTTCCAGTGTGTTTGTAGGTAGTGATGGTACAGATACTTGGGTATTCCATGATGCTGATACACATGATGCTGATGGTACTTTTGATTCAATTATTGAATTGGTTGGTATTGATGCTACAGGTATCGATGCAAATAACTTCACGATCTAAATTTATTAAATGCTAGGGTTACTTTAGGTAGCCCTAGTATATTAATAGGAATATTATCTAGAATAAAAGGCGAACACTGCAAAGCATAGTAGCCTTGGTATCTGACTTAAGATACTGAATAAGAAAACGAAAAACCCTCAGTTCAGCAATGAACTGGGGGTTTTTTTATGCTCCAAAAAGATCAACGAAGAAGATCAAGCCAGCAGAAAGATGGCGTCAGGTCTTTCCTTGCCGCATTGTAGGAGCGTCAATGGATCAGCCAGCTTGATCTTCAGTCAATTGATTGTTAGGCTAAGGCAAGTTGTCTGAATAACTGTAGTTAAAGGGTGGGGTGTTTTTTTTGTATTTTGCATGGTGATACAATCAACTCATAGATAGATAGGAGGGAAAATATGTCTACGATGAATAGTGAGATATACGCGGCATTGATTGAGGCTGGATCAAGTGAGGAAAAGGCAAAAGCAGCTGCGGTATCGGTAACAGATTATGAAAGAGTTATTAATGAGGTCAAGTCGGAGCTTAAACTCATTAAATGGGGGGTTGGATTGATTATTGCTGCTGAAGTATTGCCCTTGATGAAGAGTTTTTTTTCGTAAAACAGGAGCTCAAGGGGTGATATATAGCCGCCAAAGAGAAAAAATGGGGTCAGGTCTTTCCTTGCCGTATTGTATTTTATGTGGTAGATTTACTTAATGGCCAGACCCTTAAGATTAGAGATACCCGGAGGCATCTATCACGTAACATCAAGGGGTGATAGACGAGAACCGATATATGAAACCGATGATGACCGATTGCAATGGTTGGGTATTCTTTCGAAAGTCTGTAGCCGCTTTAACTGGAGGGTCTACGCTTATTGTTTAATGGATAACCACTACCATGTAGTGCTTGAAACGCCAGATGGCAATTTATCAAAAGGTATGCGCCAACTGAATGGTGTTTATACTCAATATTTTAATCGACAACATTCTAGAGTGGGCCATGTTTATCAGGGACGCTATAAGGCGATACTGGTTGATAAGGAAAGTTATCTATTGGAATTGACTCGATATGTTGTTTTAAACCCAGTTAGAGCGCATATGATCAGTGATATTGATGAATGGCAATGGAGCAGTTATGCCTCAATGATAGGAACCCAGGCGGCCCCGATTTGGTTAGAAACAGATTGGGTTCTCAGACAATTTAGTAGTCAACGGAAAATAGCCACAGAGAAATATGTTGATTTTGTTAGAGAGGGAATAGGCTTGCCGCCGGTTTGGGATAATTTGAGACATCAAATCTTTCTTGGGAATGAATCTTTTATTAACAAGCATCAAAAAGAAATCAAGCAAAAGGAAACCTTGGATGATGTACCCATGCTACAAAAAAGAGCAGTACCTAAACCCATTGATTATTATGAAAATAAATACAAGAATGAAAACGTGGCAATAACAAAAGCGTTCCTATCAGGTGGTTACACATTGAAGGAAATAGGCGCATACTTTGGCAAACATTACACAACGGTCAGTAGAATAGTTAAACGAAATGAATAATATGATTCAGAGAGACCTGACCCCAAATTATCCTTAAACATGCTTTAGATAGAGGCAACAGTGAAAGAATCCCTTAATTTCAATAGAGATGAGTTCTATATATGGCAGTAGATTTTAATATTCAGCAGACCCGTTTCTATACAGGTGCACTAGCTGGGCTGCCAACTAAAACTGCTATTGTAAAGCTTGATTTTAAAGTGGCAGTGAGCGAGTGGAGTCAGTTATCCGAATATTTTGACAGGGCAGTTAAGGCGTTGGCCTCAGTTGATTTGGCTGGCGTTACGCAAAAATTGACGGGCACTTGGATTAATAATTATTTAGTGGCGCCGGTTAATGAGGTGCAGCTGGGGGATTGGGTTGTTGGTTTAACGGTTGCTATGCAGCGTTGTGCAGGAGACCCTGTTTGGAAAGGACGCGTAATTAAAGCTGAGAATGGAAAAATGCTACTGGCTATTCCATGGGAGAGAAAGGCTACCTTTAAGTTAGCACTAATATATACTTTAAAGTATTTAATGCATTGGTCCGAGCTAAATAAAGGGGGGGCAAAGGTTAAGCAGTTAGATTTGGAATACACTGCCTGGTTGATGGATGAGCAAAAAAATGGCTTATCCCCCAATACGCTACGCTTTGCAATGGCAGCCTTGACGCGTGGAATACCCGTTACTCGTGAGCAAAGACAAGTCCAGTTAGGCTACGGGGTTAATGCGATAAAATTAGAAGGCTCATTTACGAGTAGTACAAAAGTATTCGCTACTAAAATAGCCAAAAACAAGTGGCATACAAATTACCGCTTAAGGAAGAATGCTGTGCCCGTACCTAATGCGGTGGTTTGTGCTGATCTAGCTGAGGCCAAAAAATTACGGAGTAATATGAATCAACCTCTTGTTGTTAAGCCACTTGATCAAGATATGGGGGTTGGAGTTACAACGAATATTAGTGATGCTACTCAGTTTGAAAAGGCCTTTTTGAAGGCAAAAAAATTCTCTGAAAAGGTTCTTATTGAAGATCATATATTAGGTGATGATCACCGAATATTAGTCGTAGCGGGTCGCTATATGGTGGCGACACGAAGAATTCCTGGTGGTGTTGTTGGCAATGGAGAAAGTTCTATTAAAGAACTCATTGGCCAATTAAACGAAGACCCTAAACGAGGTAATGATAAAAGAAGCCTGCTTATAAAAATCATTTTTGATGACGAGGCGGCTGAGCTATTAGCTGAACAAGGCTTTAAGCTTGAAAGTATTCCAGAAGAGGGATGTTTTGTTAAATTAAGACATACATCAAATTTAAGCAGAGGCGGTATTGCTGAGGATGTTTCGGATATCATTCACCCTGATAACCGAGTGATTGCAGAGAGAGCGGCTCAGCTTATTGGCTTGGACATTGCGGGCATAGATTTTGTTACACCTGATATTTCAAAATCCTGGCGAAAGGTAGGGGGGGCTATCATCGAGGTTAATGCTAGCCCGGGTTTAAGACCCCATTGGGTAAGCCAACCTGAGCGTGATATTAACGGTGAGATAATTGATGTTTTGTTTGAAGGTAAAGCATCAACAGTCCCAACTGCTGCAATAACGGGAACGAACGGGAAAACCACTGCAGCAAAAATGCTTCATAGAATTTGGCGGGTATCAGGCAAAAATGCTGGGGTATGTGCAACGAGTGGTGTTTGGGTTGGAGATAATTTAATTAGTAGTGATAATTTATCAGGGCATCCTGGAGCGCAGTTATTATTAAATGACCCAACAGTGGAGGCTGCTGTTATTGAAATGCCACGTAAAGGCTTGATTGTTTTCGGGCATCCTGTTGCACAGTATGATGTTGCTGCCTTGCTGAATATTCAGGATGACCATATTGGTGTTGCTGGGATTAATACTTTTGGAGAGATGGCACAGCTTAAGTCTGAAATACTGCACAGGGCAAAAGATGCTGTTGTTATTAATGCTGAAGATGCCTTGTGTCGGGGGTTAATAGTTAAGTTTGATAAGAAAAAGCTGATTATGGTATCTACAGTCTCTGACCAACCTCATTTGAAGGCGCACCTTTTGAGTGGTGGTGCTGGCGTATTTTTAAAGGAGAAGGCGGGAGAGCAATGGCTAGTGATGGCGAAAGGCGGGGATGAAACGGTTCTGATGCCGGCAAATGATATTCCTGCGGCACTAAACGGTTTGGCCGCTTTTAATGTTAGCAATGCTATGTTTGCTGCTGCACTGGCTTGGGGGCAGAAAATACCTTTTGATGTGATTCGCCTAGGGCTTGGAAGTTTTGTTAATTCTGTAGAGGCAAACCCAGGAAGAATGAACTTTATTAAAGGCTTTCCGTTTGAGTTGTTGTTGGATTATAGCCATAACCCAGATACGCTTCGGTGCTTAATAGAGCTTGTTAAGCGTATAGAAATAAAGGGCAGTAAACGAGTTTTAATTCAACAAATCGGCAATAGACATCGCTCGCATTTTAAGGATTGTGCCGTGGAATTGGCAGAAACATTCGATGAGTTTATTGTGAGCTGTATTACAGATAAAGTTAAGCGAGATGGTGCTTGGGGTGAGGTGGATCCTGTTAACACGATGCTTTTGTCCTGCAAGCAGGATTTGTTAGATGCCGGTGTATCAGAGCCGGCTATTATCGTAGATGCGGGCCTTGAAGAGGCGGTGTCTTTAAGCTTAGAAACAACATCAAGGGGTGATTTGTTAGTGCTGCTAACGGAGCCAGAAAATGCGCTTCCAATTATTGAAAATGTGTTGCGGTGATTTGTTTGTTGCATATGCATCTTAGAACGAGAATACACATGTTGTTTGCATTTCTATACAAAGGTGGTTGTCTTCTTTATGAGGGGGTATTATATTTTTTCAGTTCTAAAATCACTGCTAAAATAGGGAGCAATTAAATTTTTGATAGGCGATGTGTATGTCAGTTTGTATTATTAAGGATGTCTTAGATCAAACGGAACTGGATCAAATTAATCAGGTTCTTGATAGAGCGAAATTCGATGATGGGAAGTTGACCGCCTCAGGGTTAGCAAAAGCAGTTAAAACGAATAAGCAGCTAAATAGGGGCAGTAATAAGGATTTGCTTGCTGCCTTGTCTAGTAAGATTTTAGACCATAATCAGGTGTCTCTTTTTACGTTTGCTGACCGGATTAAGGAGATGACAATTAGTTCGTACTCTAAAGGTATGGGCTATGGGGATCATTTAGATAAATCTATTCAAGCAGGTATGAGAACTGACTATTCGTGTACTCTTTTTCTTACGCCTCCTGAAAGTTACGAGGGAGGGGAGCTGGTTATTGAGACAGAGTTGGGTGGGTTAAGCCAATTTAAACTTGAAGCGGGGTCTGCTTTGCTTTATTCGAGCGGCCTAATTCACCGTGTTAATGAGGTTATATCGGGTGAGCGAAGGGTAGCTATTAGTTGGTTAGGCAGCAAAATAAAAGACTCTGGTCACCGAGATATTTTTAGGAACTTGAATGTTACACTTAGTTTGTTGAGGAAGCAGCCTGAGTCTGCTGAAAACCACAAGATTATATTAAAGCTAATGAAAGCAATTAATAATTTAGAAAGGCTTTGGTCTGGGTCATGATCGGTATGTATTGTGGCAATGGAGTTGTATATAGCACTATTGATCTCTTTAAGGTAGCGCCTGAAGCTCCTCTTGATTGATGAAATAAATATATCTATTTACTTGAAAATTCTGAGTTTGCCTACATATATGGTAATAGGCAGTAACAAAATTAAACTAATATAGGAAGAAGAATGTCTGAACAAAAAAAACAGCAAAAGAAAGCAGCTCCATCAACACTAAAATTTAATGATGTTGAATATAAAATTGATGATTTAACAGATGCAGCGAAAGGCCAATTACAAGGTTTACAAGTTGCAGAATCAAAGATAAAGGAACTTAATGCTGAGCTTGCTCTAATACAAACAGCACGTAATGCTTACGCACAAGCACTGCAAGCAGCTTTGCCAGAGAAGAAGAAATAATAATCATGTTGTACGGATAACGGCAAACCAACCCTTTTGAGGAAGTTTTTTTCACGGGGTTGGTGATGTATAACTTTGTTTTTTATCCCCTAGTGATTAACTTTTTTATTAACCTTAATATGAAATCTGAATGAAGGCATACTTAACAAAATCAATTTCGTTGAGGTACGATAAGTCATTGGATCGTATTCAATGGCTATGTACAACTAACGATAACGAGTTAGTTGTTATATGGCTTACCCGAAGAATGTTGATTCAGCTAACGCCTAAATTGGGGCGGTGGCTTGAAGCAAAAATACCGGCTGAAAAAAAACTGAGGACGTCAGTGGAGCGTGAGGCTATAAGTAGTTTTACGCACGAGGTGGCGGTAAAAGAATCTACTAGGCGTAAAATGACGGTTGATATAAGCAATACGAACGATTTTATGTTACATACAGTTTCTTTTCGGCCTATTGATACTAATAAGAATATTTTCACTATAGCGGATCAAAATAAAACAAAGCAGGTTAAATTTGTAGCAAGTTATAATGATATACATAGAATACTTGGTGAATTGATTTCCCTCGCTAAATCTGCAGAATGGGGGGTGGATCTACCATGGTTTACGACGACTGCTAATTTACCGCAGAACAGTGTAAAATCAATGCACTAAAATCAATGCACTAAAATCAATGCACTAAAATCAATAAATAGGTTTGCTACAAAGAATGATTTGCTGTGTTGATGCTAAATATTAATGAGAAGGATAATGAAATGTTAGAGACACTTGTAGCCTTAGATCCTAGGGAACATAATCGTTTAAGATTTAAAAAAAAATCAGACTTTACGTTTGCTAAAAGCACGCATATTTGCCCACTAATGATAAGTGAGGTGATGGAGGCGGCTAATTTTTCCCCAATTGTTTTCCCATCGGGTGGAAAAACGGTTGTGCCTCAAATGTTACTTTCCCTTAAAGCGAACTCTAACCCTTGTGTTGGAAATGATGGTGAATGGATCGGCGGTTATTTGCCGCTTCATTTCAGACGTTTCCCGTTCTTTTTAGGAAGGGAGAAAGGCGCAGATATTGCTGCTGTTCTTATTGAAGAGAAAGCTCCTCAATTTTCTGATAAAGGTGTATTGCTATATAATAAACGAGGTGATGATTTTGTTGCTTCTCCCTTATTAAAAGAGATTAAAGATAGTTTGGTTGATATGGATGTCAGGTATCAAAAAACTAAGGTAATCTGTAAATTATTACAAAATGCTGGTGTATTATCCGACAGTCAAATAAAGCTTATGGTTGATGGAAAAGAGCAGGTTGTTAAAGGATTTTCTGTTGTTAATTGGGATAAAGTACGGAAGTTAGATGATGAAACGCTTGCAAACTGGACAAGAATTGGCCTGATTCAGCTTATTAATGCTCATCTTTATTCTTTAAAAAAACATTTAGATGTTAAAAAAGCAACTTAGTATATTGGTTCGATTGGTCTGACTAAGAAATAGCTCGATATGTAGTTAAGTTCTTTATTTTTATAGTGGTTATTTATAACTAGCCACACATATTGGATAATATGTTTAGTTTATTTAACAAAAAAAAACCTGATATTTCTCATAAAATCACAGGGCGAACTCTTAAGCAACCTGCTGTTTTTTTACATATACAAAAAACAGCAGGTACTACAATAGTCTCTTTGGTTAAATCATGCCTAGGCAAGGAGTTTGTTACTTCACACGGGGATTATCTAGAAGACAGTGATTTTGACCCCGCTACCAAGCCTTTTATTTCGGGGCATTTTGGCTTTGATTATGCTAAAGAGTTGATTGACTCTAGGTACTCGTTTACCTTTTTAAGAGACCCAGCCGAAAGAGTTCTTTCGTTTTATTATTTTTGTCGTGAAAAGAACCCTAAGCAATTCCCTATTTACCAATTGGCGCATGAGTTGTCATTGGATGCTTTTCTTCAGGCGGGTTTGAACGAACCATTAGTTGCTGCTTATATTTGGAATAGCCAAGTGTGGCAGCTGGCTCATGGCTATGGCTCTACCACTAAGGCTGATTTTAATGCGAAAAATGGTGCTGAGATGTTAGCGTTAGCGATAAGGAATATTAATGATTTTTCTTTTGTCGGCCTAACCGAAACTTTTGAGCAAGATCGAGATGCTATTTTGACTGAAATTGGCGTACCTTTACCGGTAAAAAAGGTGGTGTATAACGAGGGGAAAGAGCGGCCACCACGTAAAGCGTTACCTGAGTCGACACAGGCCTTGCTTAAGGAGTTAACGGAGTTAGATTTACAACTTTATGATCATGTTTTACGTTTGCGTCAGGGAAAATCATAAAAATACCTCATCAAGACATCGGGTGATGTGTTTTAACCAGTGGCTTACCAATGAATGTACGCATTGCTTTAATGGATGTCACTGCATCTTTCCAAACTAGCACTTTAAACGGTTGTTCTCTTGCGTACGCATCTTGTGAAGCTGATCTGGGGGGGGTGAATCCCTCTCTTGGGGCTGTGAAGTCATTCAACTGTTTATGTTGTATGAGTTGGAGTGAGGCTGCGAATAACAGAAGACGAAACGTACCCCCACACCATGCTATTGATACTATGGTGTGGGAGCTTCGGGGCTAAATGAGAGGGGTTACACCTTGGTCGATGACTCCAATCAACTCTGTTTCAGTTTCGTTGTTTTCAATTGCGTCCCCCTGACTAAGTTCGTGAGAAAGATTTGCTAATAATGATGATAAATCATCATTTAGTTCGGTATCCAATAGGCTGTTAATTAAAATAATTAACTCATCGGGAGATAGGTCGTCTCCGTGTTGAGCGTGCCCGTAGCCGTGTCCTGCTCCATGACTTTCGTGACCTTGCCCCTGACCATCATCAGAGTCGTCATCAGAGTCGTCGTCAGAGTCGTCGTCAGAGTCGTCGTCAGAGTCGTCGTCAGAGTCGTCGTCAGAGGGAGGAAGGTCGCTTCCGTGTTTAGCGAGCCCGTAGCCGTGTCCTGCTCCATGACTTTCGTGACCTTGCCCCTGACCATTATCTGGGGCGTCGTCTGAACCCTCAGTTGAGTATTCTTCAAGCAGGTTTTCTAATAGATACGTGAGGTCAGTATCAAGTTCATAGCCTGAGTTTAAGATGCTTATTATTAAGCTAGTAACATCGCCATTTTCTGGCATGATTGACTGGGCAAAGTCATCGGTTAGCTGATTAAATGCTCTTGCAAGCGCGCCAAATACGGGATTGTTTGTTAATGTGCTAAATAGTTCTACGGTGTTGTAAACAACGGAGCCTCTGTTATCTGGTTTTTCTTCAAACTTATCGACTAGGTAGTTTATTGCTGTTTCGGCAGCTTCATCAGTTAAACCTAAGTTTGTGGAAATGTGCTCAGCCAGCTCTAGATTGGTTAGAGATGATAATGAGTCCGCCATCTCGTCAGCTAATTGGTATAAGCCGGCTTTATTTGAGGCTCCTATGTCTCCTTTTGCAAATAATTTAGCATATTGGCCGGTGTCTTTAGAATTTGACTCATGATCGTAGACAACATGGTATAGCCTAACCATAGATGAAAATAATTTACCGTTGGATATTTTAATGCTCCTTTATTTAAGAGGGATCCTGAGTCAATACTAGCATCTTGATAGATTGATGTTTTGAGTTATTACGACATTGGGATGACTGTCACAAAAAGCAAAGGAAAAACAAGCTGGGTGCTTTATTTGTAGAAATGGGGATAGTTTTCTTCTAGGTAAATACTGTTATTGAAAATCTAGTTTTATACACTGTGTATGGTGCAGTGTGTAGCGTGCTTTGTTTAAAGCAGAGTATGATGTCATTAAAACAAAGGGTTGCTGAATAGTTTTTTTATATGGGTGTGACTTTAATTGTGGGTGCACCATGTGATAATTCGTTTGGCGGAACAGTTTGTAGATGACGAGA
>Ga0209826_1001787_pt1 | contig 14636 bp, 11 predicted proteins | sample GOMGulsemesocosm_5_FD_184637 | JGI IMG/M metagenome (GOLD analysis project Ga0209826, IMG submission 184637) | Methane-oxidizing microbial communities from mesocosms in the Gulf of Mexico - GOM15C Gulf of Mexico (SPAdes) (version 2) | ecosystem: Environmental > Aquatic > Marine > Cold seeps... | reverse complement strand
GACAGGCCGAACGTTCATATTCCGCGACCTTCTCATCACTGGCATTCTCATCGACCGCAATCACCATCGCGTCAACCAAGTCGAGCTTATGCTCAGACAGCTTAGTTTTTCCCGCTTCCATCGGCCCACCAGAGACAAAAACAACCGGAATATTCAACCGCATCGCCGCCATCAACATACCTGGGGTGATTTTGTCACAATTCGAAATACACACCATCGCATCCGCACAATGCGCATTAACCATATATTCAACCGAATCGGCGATAATGTCACGGCTAGGTAAGCTATACAACATACCGTCATGGCCCATCGCAATACCGTCGTCAATCGCGATGGTATTAAACTCTTTGGCAACTCCACCGGCCTGCTCAATTTCCCGTGCGACCATTTGCCCTAAGTCTTTTAAATGAACGTGGCCAGGTACAAATTGAGTAAATGAATTAACAACCGCAATAATCGGCTTGCCAAAATCATCATCTGTCATCCCAGTTGCACGCCATAAAGAACGGGCACCCGCCATATTGCGGCCAAAAGTAGAGGTTTTAGAACGGTAATCAGGCATGGCTTTTCTCACTAAAATAAATATTTAATGAGAATTATAACTCAGCGCTTATAACGAGGGGGGGTACTTGGCGCAATATTACTAGCAATTGTAGATCATATTGTCGTCGAGTAATAAAGTAGTAAGGGGTTTGAATCAAGCTATGTTAATAGCTACATCACTTGGGCTATTTAAATAATCTTTAAGAAAGGACAAAATTTTTGGATAAATATTCTTTGTCTTGTTTAAAAAGAATGATTGTCAACGTACTTTTATCAGCTGAATGAATGGAAAACTTCATTGAGGCTAATGTCTGAGCTGAAAAACTACTTATTTGTATTTTACCGCTTTGGTTGTTTTTTATACTTCCTGAGATACCGCTTTTTTGATAATTGATTTGATAAACATACTCTCCATTATCTACGTTAATAACATAAGGTTTAATTAACATCGTGTTATCGTTATAAATAATATCCAACCCAATTTTCTCGATATTATCCACAGTCGCGTGACCTAACCCTAAAAAACTAACCATTAAAAATGCAACAACAGCTTGCCATATATTATTGGACAAGCTGTTGCGCATTATCTTACTTTATACCAATTAACTATTGATTAAGGTTGAGCACCTTGAAGAATAGTTGCAGTATTGCTTGTACCTGCTTGGTTTAAAGATGCAGTCTGGCTCAAGCCACCTTGGCTAATAGTTCCGATATGGCCAGTGCCAGCAAGAGTTACTAAAGCAACATGAGATCCTGCACCAAATTGGTCGATATCTAGAATGCTACCATCAACACCAACTAACCCATTAACATCCACGTTGTTACTAACCGATGTTTGATCGATATCAATATCATTTAGATTACCCATTACATCACCTGTCACTGTATTTTCAGCAGCAGATTGTGTAACACGTACGTTATTCGAATCACCCGCTAAAGCAAAGGTAACTGAGCTATCAACGGCAGCAGTTTGTAATACGACTGTGTTATTAGTATTACCAGTCACAGTAATAATAGCTGACGCAGCAATTGAACCATCAACTTGATCTATGTCTGCAATATTCCCGCTACCCGTTTGAGTTACGCTAGCACTTGCATTAGTAGATGTATCTTGATTTACATTTGCAATATTCAAGTCACCAAACTGATTGATAACTGCACTTGCAGGGTTATGACTTCCATAACCATATTGACGTATTAAAGCATCATTTGAATTACCATTCTGTAGTACCGTTGCGTCAGATGCATCTGTATGTTGTTGGTTAATATTTGATTTATTCAAATCACCTACTTGTCTTGATGATGCTGTTGTAGCAGACATATGATATTGATAAATGACAGTATCATTTTCACTACCATTTTGGAAAATGGTTGCACCTGTGTCTTGAGCTTCTACCTGAGTTGCACTTGCTGTATTAGAGGCACCATTGGTCTGTGTTATTGCAGCCGATGAACCATTGCTATAAGCCTGATCAGTTGTAGCCGTTGAAGCAGAAGAGTCATCTTGAATAATTTTTGCTGTTTGGAAATTACCCGTCTGCGTTACAGTCGCTTGTGATTGATCAGCATCATCTTGATTTGTCTCAGCAATATTTGAGTCTCCGTTTTGAATCACATCAGCAAACATTGCATCATGTGGGCCATTAGAGTCTTGACGAACGGTTGCATCGTTTAAAGCACCTTTTTGAGCAACATCTGCATCACTACCATCAGTGTGTGATTGAGTAACATCAGCATCATTTTGGTCACCATTTTGGTCTACAAATGTAACTGAACCACCCGTGCTATAACCACCAGAATGAATTTGGCGAGCTATAGCTGTATTTGTTGTTCCTGTTTGGTTAATAGTCGCAGCAGAGTCTTCAGATTCTTCTGTTTGTAGAATCTCTGCATTATTTCCTAGTGTCGCTGAAAGTTGGTTTATAGTAGCCTCATTATTGGAAGTAGTACCACCGTACGGCCCATTAGACTGCGTAATAGTTGCTACAGAGCTATCCGAAGCATATTGAGTTGTATTAGCCACGTTGTATGAACCACCTTGAACAACAGTTGCAAGGTTATTAGTTGCCAAACCCATTTGATCAACATGAGTTATGTTGTTCAATCCTGTTTGCGTAACATCTGCCGTATTAGAATCCGCCATTGCAGTACCCGATGCCAATACCGACATCACTGCTATATTAAGTAGTGTTTTTTTCATTCTTATTTCCTTTAAGTTCAATTAAATTTACAGCTTATTTTGGCTAACTTAATAACCTCCATTTTCCACGATCCAAAAACCTATATTTTGGTAAAACACAGGTTTAATCCTAAATCTGAAAAAACCTCATCTCAATACCCTTGAACAACTGTAGCCAGATTCCCATTGCCACTTTGTTCCACTCTCACTCTATTGCCATACCCATACTGTTCAATATTAGCTACATTGGCATGACCAGATTGAATGACAGAGGCGTAATTTGACTCTCCATTTTGATGGATCGACGCGAAATTACCTAAGCCACTTTGAGCAAGCGTTATCTCGTTAAATTCTCCATTTTGAGAAAGACTTGCTTCGTTTTGAGAGCCTTGTTGATTTGCTGCTATATAATTTAAAGTGCCAACTTGTGTTGACTCGAAGTGGTTTTGAGAGCCTTGCTGCTGTAGAGAAAGGAAGTTAGCATCACCCAGTTGAATAATAGATGCATTGTTTAACTCACCAATTTGAATGATTTCCGCTTCATTATCTACTGAGAACTCTGAAGCTGGGTCAACGTCTGCTGCATAAGCTGCTTGAGAACTTACCAGAAACATTAAGTTTATGATTAATTGTTTACACACCTTGTTTAGCCGCCCTAATATCTATTTATTAGGGCATAGTATGAGACTTCTCTAACAATTATCAGATACGGCAATATAATGAAAATTGTGTTTTTTTTTAATACTATTTTCGTATTTTAAATTCGGCGTCTACGTACACTAAGGCTAATTTAAAAGCTGACGCGAATCCATGCATTGCTCTAGATCACCTTGCTGCCTTCTCTTTAACGCCGCTATTTCAAGCGATACTAACCCCATTAAACCTAGTTCGAACTTAGCGTTTTAATTATTCTTGGCTTTTCTTTGCGGTACTGATCCACAATGGGGTGCTGTAAATCTGACGCATCGGCCACTGACCAGTTCCCATCATCAATACCATCTACAATTGTATGTATAACTGCGGCTTCTATTGCCGCCCGAACACACATTTGCGCCGGCTCATTCGTGGTAACACCCGTCTCAATTTCAAGTAACTTCTTAAACTCCACGAACCTAAAAACACCCGTTTGTAATTCTTTTGACAACACTTTTTTTGTGGTGGAAACATTATTAATTATCCTACCAGTATTTACATTAATCGCCCTTAAATTGACCGTTACCTGATCAACTCTGTATTGTTCTGAAAAACCAATACCCAGGTATTTGGCTCCTACCCCCCCTGTCTGAAGATTGGACTCATATGCCACCACACCACCCTCAATAAGAACATTAGCTGCCAGCAATGAAGGCAGCTGAGTATTGCTATTCGAAGGTACATTTGGTTTTTTCTGTGCTGCTCGTACAATTTTTCGTTCCGTAAGAAGGTTTTGTAAACCCTCTCTTTCTAACGTAATAAACCACTCAGAATCACTTAATGCTTCAATCAGCATAGCCGTCCCCCCTTGGCTTACAGCTGTTGAAAATGTACTTGCTGGCGCTGGCTTATATTGCCCTGTCTGATCTCTAAAATCATAAACCGAAACGACAATCTTCCCCTTTGGGGCAGGTAACGACTTCAGATCATGATAAGTCGAAGTTCTTGATGAAAGCCCGGCTTTTGCATAACCAGGCGGTATGCCTGTCGTGGCGCAGCCATTCAATAAGAAAACCAGTAGAAACCCAATAATATATGGTGCTTTTATCTTACTCATCCGTTGTACTCCTTTACTATAATTAATCTGGTATTAAGCCATTCACGGCAATTGCTGTTGTGTCACCGGTGACTTTATCCGTCACAACAACTTCGATCCCTCCACTACCGTCATCTGCAACCACAAGCGTGAATTGATCTGTACTAAGGGCTCCCGAATTACCATTGCCAACATCTGCTAAAAGCTGACCGACAAGGCGAGACTGCAAGGAACTAGTAAAGCGTTCCAACTCAGTAGGACGCTGATATGAAGATCCGCTGCTTGAGCTCTCTTTGTAATCATTTTGTGCATTTGCATTATTCAGTAAAAAAGAACCATTTAATGCATTCCCTCCAAAACTCGGGTTTACTGGCCTATAAGTTAGCTCCGATGCTAGTAATTGATTGCAACTCATGATGAATAGAGCGCAACCTGCAATAAACCCAATTTTCCTGTTTAGTTTGTTTCTCATATGATTATATTTCATCCTTTTCAATATCAAATGTATCTCTTAAAATTTCAGTCAATTTCAATTTAACGATTGTTTCACTGACTATTTGAGCAGAACGGCCAGCTAACTTTTTATCATTCAGCTTTGTTGGCCCTATAAATTGCTGAACTAACTTTTTTCCTTTGTAATCAACCCATATCTGACTACCAAACCGAGCTGTTGGCCTCTCGTATATAGTTATAATTGCCATATTATCCGCATAATTCATACGCCAATATGCAGTAAAGTTTCGATAAAAATTTGCACCTAGTAAAGTAACCGTCCTATTGACCACAAGCCCTGGTATTTCACCTAGCGTAGGTAGTTCTAACCCTGCCCCTTTATCATTATATTTGACCTCACTATCTATAGGTTCGCCAAAACAAACTACTGGGGAGCTCATTAATAAAAACAGCGTTATTTTATATAGTTGATTCACCCCTAGAACCCTTGAGTTACAAATGATTACTAACCAATGTAAGTACCATTTTCCTTAATCCAATTGAAGGCTTCAAAACGATTTTTCACTCCCATTTTTTTATATGCCTTATATAAATGCGTTTTAATGGTGTGTGGGCTAATACAAAACTCTCTTGCAATCTCCTCGTTTGTTTTACCTAAAGCGACTAACGGTAAAATTTGCTTTTCTCTTTTGGTCAAACGCACATTTTTTGGATAGAGACTTTTTGCTTTTCTTAGAGTGTTCGCCAAATAATCAGTGTATTCTCTTGGTAACCAAAGATACCCCATATCTAAAGCTTTAATGCCTGAAATAATAGCTTCATCCGTTACATTTTCATGAAGTAACGCCTTAACATTGGGCCACTCAATAATCTCAAAAAATGGTTTATTTTTACTGGCATTAATAATCATCAAAAAACAATTTTTATACTTTTTATAGCAATCACTCGTCAAACCAATCAATTCAACTTCGCTAAAATCTGCCGCATTTAAGATGATAATGCTTGATTTACCAACGCTATTTGGAGAAGTTTCCGCTAAAGAAACCTCTACTTTTGATGTGATGGCACCCGATAAAAAGCGAGCGAACAACCTAGATGATAAAGTTTCTTTACATATAACCTGTATAGATAAAATAGCCTCTAGACTTATTTTGAGCTCTTTGATTTCAACACCCACTCCAACAAACTCCCTTTTGTTTTTTTTGAAAAAAATAGCAACTAGCTGACTATACATAAGATAATTTATATATCTATACGACGATAGTATTGCATTTTTTATATCTGGCCGAACTTGGCTGTAATATCCGCTTATATACTTAACAATGTCTGTTTTAGCTTCACTGAGTTTTTGATAAGCTTGTAATCTCCACGATAAATAACCGGGATGGATTCAATTGCTCCCTCCTCTTGTAGATCACATTTCTACGAACAGCTAAATCTCTGGCAAGGTAATACTAGCTGCCGATATAAATTACTTGAAGGTGGCGATTACTACTCTAAAATTCACGCTGTGAATAGCCCCTGATTTACTAATCCCTTTCTATCGTTAAAATATACGAGTTTATAATTACGAAATTGTTGTTGAACAATAAAGTTGTTAACAAAAGTCTTTCTAAGTGATTGATTTTACCTAGACGGTATTTCCTGAAAATAAATAAAGTTGTTAACTTTAAAGAAGTTCGGCATAAAACCTTTAAAAAGCAAAACAATAAAGTTGTTAACAAATATTATAGTCCTACCGTCCGCTGCATACTATGTGTCCAAGAAGCTTTAAAAGCACTATCTCCAGCAAACAGCTTATAAAGCTCTAACTCATCTTTACGCCTTGCTAGCATCACCTCTTTAAGCATTTTTTCAAAGGCTAATTCGCGGTTATGTGGGTCCGGGTTATTCTGATATTTCACTTCGAAGTCTGGATGACTTTTCACACTTTCCGCTATATTAATGAACTTAACTTTCTGTTCTTCTGGTGTCGCGCTCCAACCTTGGAACCAGCGCTCGTTAAAGTTCCTGATAATATCGTCTAGTGGATCACGCTCGTCATCACCACCATGTGCTCCACGAGGATTAGGGTTTTGTGGGTCTAGTTCAGTTTCACCGTCCTCCAAACCAATACTATGATTGAGCTTCACACGCTGCAAACCATATGAACTCAAATCTACAGAGCTCAATAATGCATCTAACGCTTCTGAATCAGGGTCTTTAACAATTAGTTTTGGGACTAAAAATTTAAGAAACCAAAATAACTTTTCCCAGGCAACAATTTCATACGGCATGATCGACGCCATTTGTCCGTAAATTTTTACAAACTGTTTGGCTTTAATCTTAAAATCAATTTTATCGTCATTTTCAAGCTCTAGCTCAACATTAAAACGATTCGCTGCAGCATCAATGATTGGACTTAAGGTTTGCGCATCTTCATTGTTAAAATATCGTGTAATAAAATCTTCAACTTCGTACCATTCATAAACACCTACATCGTCCATTGCATCTTTAAGTTCGTGCAAGACATTAACATCTGTCTCTTCAGACAATGTGGTGGAGGTATAAAATGGATCAAATGCAGTTTTAATTTCATCAACACTGTTGAAGAAATCAAGCACGAACAAATCTTCCGTCTTCTTGCCCAGTTTAGGTGATGAACGATTTAAACGAGATAGCGCTTGAACACACAATACACTCGCTAGCTTCTTATCAACATACATAGAGCACAGCTTTGGCTGGTCAAAACCGGTAAGGTATTTATTAGCAACTACTAACAAACGATACTCATCGGTATCAAATTTATCTTTGGTTTCACTTTCAGCAAAGCCGTTCATTTCGGCTTCCGTATATTCAATGCCATCCACTTTTTTTGTGCCAGAAAATGCTATCGCAATTTTGAACGGGTTGCCTTGCGCTTCTAATACTCGTTTAATCGCTTTGTAATAACGAATCGCAGGAACTATGTTCTGCGTTACGACCATGCCTTTAGCTTTGCCACGCAGCTTCTTAGCATTCACCACGTGTGGAATAAAATGTTCAAGCATAATTTCAGCTTTGGTATCTATTGTATGCTGGCTGGCTTCTACATAGGCACGTAAACGCTTTTGAGCCTTTTTAGTATCAAACTCAGGGTTACCTTGAATCGACTTTTCTATCTCGTAATAGCTTTTATAGGTTGTGTAATTAGCAATAACATCCAGAATAAAACCTTCTTCAATCGCTTGTTTCATTGAATAAAGGTGAAATGGCTTGAAGCTGCCGTCATCTTGTTTTTGGCCAAATTTCTCAAACGTACTGTTTTTAGGTGTAGCAGTAAACGCCAAATACGAAGCATTTCCTCGCATCTTGCGAGAGCGCATTGCCTGTAATACTTTATCTTGCGCATCTTCTACTTCTTCAATTTCAGCCTTGCCCATTGCTCTATTCATATTGTCGTGAGCTGACCCCGACTGAGAACTGTGAGCCTCATCAATAATCACAGCAAAACGTTTATCACTTAAATCACTAATACCATCAATGATAAATGGGAATTTTTGAATGGTAGTAATGATGATTTTCTTACCACTTTGAAGTGCAGACTTAAGCTCAGACGATTTAAATGCAGGCGCAACAATATTCTTCACTTCTGAAAACTCTTTTATATTCTCTCTAAGCTGTTTATCAAGTAAGCGTCTATCTGTTACTACAATCACTGAATCAAATAGTGGCTGTTCAATACCTTTACTACCGGGTAAATCGGCGCTAACAGGGTATGTTTCAATTAATTGATAAGCTGCCCAAGTAATTGAATTAGATTTACCAGATCCCGCTGAATGCTGAATCAAATAAGTATGGCCAACACCATTGGTTGCAGCATGATTAACTAATTTACGCACAACATTCAATTGATGATAGCGAGGAAAGAACAGCGTACGTTTTTTCAAATCATCCTTGCTACTGCCATCTAAACGAACAAAATGCTGAATGATATTGGCAAGACTAGCTTTGCTAAACACCTCTTCCCATAAGTAACTTGTCTTATGACCATGTTGATTGGGAGGGTTGCCTTGCCCGTGGTTATTACCCTTATTGAAAGGTAAGAAGAAGGTGCTTTTACCTGCCAGTTTAGTGGTCATATATACTTCATCAGTATCTACCGCCATATGAACCAAGCAGCGGCCAAACTGCAATAATGGCTGAGAGGTATCTCGATCATTACGATACTGCTTCTGGCCATGATAACGGGCATTTTGCCCAGTCCAATGGTTCTTGAGTTCCAAAGTTACTAGTGGAATACCATTAATAAATAGAACAATATCTATTTCTTGTAATGGATTGGCTTGGGAATACCTAAGTTGCCGTGTTGAACTGAATATATTTGAAGCAAAATTTTGCTTAACTGAATCACTGCTACTAGCAAGAGACGCTGGGTACATAAGATTTAAGTGAGCATCGTCTACGCTTAAACCCTTTTTCAGTAAATGCAGCACACCATGCTTTTTGATGAGTCGGTCGAATCGCTCAAGTACTTTACGCTCCCAGTCATTTGGGCTGTTTTTCTTGAGTTTATCTAACTCTTCTTCTTGAGTACCTGTAAGAAACTGCCAAAAGCACTTTTTATCTAAGGCATAGTGCATGTCAAAGTCAGAGGGGTGACCAAGTTGATATAGTTTATTACTGTAATCAGGCTGAGCTTCTTTTACGCCAGCTTTAAAGTCTTCTAGGCTAGTGCCCGTTAAATGTTTCTCGATTGCCGCTTCTAAAGCTTGCTCATTGGTTTGACTAACCATAATTATTCCTTGTCACCATAATGCCCAGCTAAAATATTTAACATTTTCTCTTGATGCAACTCAATTTCTTTCTTATTCCAGGCCCCAATGCCTTTTTGAAGAAAAATCTCTCTTAGCTTTAATGAATCAAAATGCGACTTTCTTTCAAAATCGATTTGTTTTTTATCAACATCCTGATTGCTATATGAAGAATTTTCACCAGGGCTAAGTAAAACTAAATTACCAAAAGCGTTTAACGTTTCAGAAGGTAACTTACTTTTATATTCATCATTTTGAGGGTGGACATGCTCTACCGAATTTTTTGAAGTTATGCGATATTTCTTAAATTTATCTAAATCTGAGGCATTCAAAACCGACTTTGGATCATTAACTTGCTTCCAAAGTAAATATTCGAGTTTTTGAAACCAATAATGTTCAAAGCCAGTACCGTTAGCTTCAGCAAAGTATCTTGCCTGCTCATCCCATTCAATTCTGGTAGGCTTTTTAGACTTAGCTTGCTTGAAGCTGGCATCTTTTTGAGAGCATAAAGCCAATGACATTCTATTATCTATTCGTTCAAGTAACCTCAGTGCTTTATTTTCTTCTTGAGCGCCCACTTCTTTTTGAATCAATTCTGCGATAAAAGGCGTAATCCAATATTGTGCACTTCGCTCACCAGTGAAGTTTCTCACACTTTGTAATTGGCTTATTGCAGATATTTCATCCGGAGATCTATTTAACCGACCCTGACTTTTATTAAACCGAACGGTACTTAAGCGTAATACAGCTGAGGATTCCTCTGTCTTTTCAACCCACTTAACAACCCATTTATCAAACTGGTATCTTACCGACCATAAGCAATGTAAAAAGTCTTTAACCTCTTGTTCGTCTGAATTTTTTATAAAAGCGTCAAACACAGTATTTAGCTTTTCACCGTTAACTCGGTTATCAATGTCTTTATTGTTCCCATAAATAACGCGATAGATTCTAAAGGCGTGTATCAATAATAATGGGAAGCCAATAATTGAGCGGCAGTATATTTCATCCTCCCTCACATCATTCTTTTTGCTAGAGGACGGCTCCTCGGCATTGCTCTTTTTCAGAAATTCAGGTGAATTGATAATTTTTTTTAGCGATAACCCTTTCGCCTTTACCGAACCTTCATCAACTAATTTTAATGACGAAAGGTCAAAATTAGCTAGTTGAGAATCTTTGATACTTGCCCAACTAGAGGCTGTAAAGACCTTACGGGCATTACGTTCAATGTAGTTATTCAGGTTTTCACAAACTTGCCATAGCCCATCATATTCTTTTAAATTCTGAGTAAGCTTGCTAAGTAACTTAGACTTCAAGATATCTGACTGCTCTAATTGCACACCACTGGTATTCATTGTGGCGAATAACTTATTCAAGTCGGTACCATCAGGAATAATATTATTCACCCAACGTACTTTATTAAAAATATAGTTAGCTAGCTTCAGTATGTGCCCCTCACCTTTTTTAGCATCCGCTGTTAGTTCCTTTAAAAAGCTTAAAATGGTGTGTAACGCTTCAGCTAAATGCTTGGTATATTCGTTTTTATGTATTTGTTCATCTGAAGGTTTATGGGTAAATTCAAGGTCGCTCCAAGAACACAATAAGCCTTGTACCGTTTCTCGAATTGAAAACGTAACCCTAGGTAAATGACAAAGTGTTGCCACCTTTGCTAAGTCGCAATCTATGTCGGCCTTTTTAAAAGCAATTGCAATTAGCATTAGTGTTGTCATTCGTTGCTGACCATCAATTAGCTCAAAACTACTATCCGCATTATTATTCTTTTGTTCGCTTAACTTTGCAGTCAACACAGTGCCAATATAATACTGGTGTTCTTTAGCGATATACGCTTGTTCAATATCTTGTAATAACTTTAATACACCTTCGCCACCCCAAACATAAGCCCGTTGATAAGCGGGAACTTCAAACGCAATTTTCTCGGTTAGAATAGTTTTTGGTGTTTGAACAAGGGTAGTTACTGCTCTTTGATTTAACAATGCTATGCTCATACCAACGCGTCCTTGTAATTCTCTTTTAAATTAGTCAGTGTTGTTGAAATAGCATTTTGCAGCTGCTTATCAAAATTTTCAGCCAGCTGTGTGCCTTTATGAGTTGAAATGTTTATTCCAAAATAACCCGCTAATCCTTTAATAAATTTATTTTTAACCGTGTTCGTCGCATCTATGCCAATATTATCTGGTGATATTTCGTAACGGTAAGCACTTAGCTGATTAATGAGCTGTTGATGCTGATAGGCCGTACTGATCCAATCTAGCAAGGGTTGTTTTTCTACCAAGGCAGGAATAGAGTCTTCGCGAACTGTTTTTTTGTTATATAAACGGATTGAAAACACACAACGAGCAAACCAGAAAGCTGCTTCTAACAAGTGTTCAGTGCCGAACTCACTAACATAAAGCAATATAGCAATATCGTACAGCTCCGTTAGAAAATCACTGTTATTCGATTTTTTAACTACTTCATTATAGAAGCGATAAAATTCAGCTAAATACGGTGAGCTTTGTTCAACTAATATGTTTTGGTATAACTGACTAAAGTAATCAAAGTAGTTTACCGTGTTAACACCCGCATTAAGCGGTTGCTTTACCAAATATCCTTCTATTATTTGCTGAGAAATATAGCCAGTAATGCTTATATTTTGAGCTCCTCGGCTAAAGGCCATATCATCAGATGCTTTACCAGATTGCTCCGCAAATTCAGTAACAATGACTTTTTTAACCCCTTCAGGTGCTCGGTGTGACGGTACATGTTTAAAATTAAACGCTTGCCAACGTCTCGCTTTTAATAACCTACCTACGACATTGTCTAATTGATTGAACGACTCCCACTTTCTCGCTAAATCACTTTGTCGCTCATTAGGGATAGCCCTTAGGTGATGCGCCTTAATCACTTGAGGGCCAGACAACCTCACCCCACCGGTGTTTTGTGTTTCAAAAAAACGGTAGGCTTCATCTTCAGAGCAAGTGACTACTAAAGTAAAATTAATAAGACTTAAATCAAGCTTTAGGACGCTTTTTGAATAATCCTGCACCTCTATCTGCCTAAGTAACCATTGGTAATTCTTGGCAATACGCTCGTGGCTTACAGGGGAGGCATATTCCATATCTGGCAAGTCAAAACTGTTACTTGACCGCTTAGCGTCAATTGCCATACAAATGAGTGATAAGGTGGTAATACGTTGTTGACCGTCAATAACATTCAACACATAGCTTTTACTTACCGGGTCGAATACTTGGTGTAAAACAACGCTCCCCATATAAAGCAATGGTTTGTCAGTTGGTTCTGTATTAACACTGTTTTCAAAATAAGCAGAAATATCATTCAACAGAGCTTTAACATCATCCGTTAACCAACGATAAGGTCGCTGATATTCAGGTAAGTTTAACTGCCCTGTTATCACTTCATTATTGGCGGTGGTAACGCCCTGTGCAGCGAATAATTGTTCAGCAGAAACACTGGCGACAATAATATCTGAATTGTTTTGCCCGTTGTGATTACTTAACTTCTGCATCATTTGACATCCTTGTACTACGCCAACACTGGCACTTTAATTTTACCTGTAACTGCACTGTTAATCAGCGTGGTTTTATATTCTTTTAGTTTTTCGATTTGCTGATCTGTAGATAAAATACTTTCATCATACTTCGCCATTTCAAGCTGCAGGAACTCCAATATTTTTTTCTGCTCGCCCACCGGAGGCATTGGTGCACAAAAACCTTCAATTTGATCTGAACTAATATGAGGAACACCGATCCCTGTGAGCATCGGGCCAAAATAATTTAGGAAAAGATTAGTTGAAAGTAAGAGTTTGATATAAGCAGTTAACGCTTCCCTATTACCTCGGATCCTACCAACTCGCTGTAAAAGCAAACAAGGTAAATCATCCTTTTTAATTTCAGTCACTCTTATCCCTGATGACACCCAAGGCCTATCCATTCCTATCACTAGATCTCCCTCCTTAAGGAAGTACTTCTCTAGCCCTATTACTTTGTTTTTCGGCCAATAAACAACCTCATTCCATTTTGTATAACTAGGAGAGACATTAACTCCCCTAAGCAACCTGATATCATCAGGCTCTGTAGAATACTGCTCACTTTTAAATGCATATCCAGGTAGGATTTCAATATAGTACTTTAATTTTGCATACTCCCAATGCTCAGGAATCTCACCAGTCCATTCCACACCTGAATTTTTCATGGGTACATCAGGATTCAAACCTTGAGTAACGGCTTGCTGGATGATGATTTGCTTGCGCTCTTTTAACAGCTCAATTTGTTTTTCTTTGATGGCAATAGCTTCGTCGATTTGTGCTGTTTTTTTGTCGAGGAAATTGGCGATGGTGATTTGTTCTTTCTTCGGGGGAACTGCAAGCATAGAGTTTTTTAATTCACTACCATCTACGTGAGGTATACCCATTCCGATAGTTGAACTTCTCAGTAACTTTTCAACTACAGCCGATGTATACCATGCAAAGGAACTGTCTATGCCTTTAAATTGAATACTGGCTACAGTTGATGAAACCACCCCTTTTCGACTTCGAATAAACTCACCAGAATTACTTCCATCCCATAAAAGAAGTACCTCACCGTCATTAACTACAACTGCATCTCTATCCCCAACAAATTGAGACGCCAAACCACCTCGTAGATAGTCCATACTTAAGTAAGGAGGTAAAGAGCCATTATTCAGAGATGTCAGTTTTTTAGGTAACTTACCTTTTTGAACACTAGCCAAATACTTAAATTTCTTTATGTCCCAGTGTGAAGGTACCTCTCCCAACCAAAGGTTATTCGTATCTTTATATGCCTCATACTTAGGTATAGTCATTACTTCATTCATAGCTACGCTCCATGTACTTTTGCGATATCAACACCCAGAATATCCGCGATCAATCCTTCCGCTTTTTGCTCAAGGTTAATGATATCGTCAGCCACATCATCCATGGAAC
>Ga0209826_1001786_pt1 | contig 14644 bp, 19 predicted proteins | sample GOMGulsemesocosm_5_FD_184637 | JGI IMG/M metagenome (GOLD analysis project Ga0209826, IMG submission 184637) | Methane-oxidizing microbial communities from mesocosms in the Gulf of Mexico - GOM15C Gulf of Mexico (SPAdes) (version 2) | ecosystem: Environmental > Aquatic > Marine > Cold seeps... | reverse complement strand
GGCCTGCTCATTCAGTTTATTGCCCTTTAACCAGGGGTCATTGTTGACCGCATAGCTAATGGCTTGCTGTAGGCTCAGTGTTTGCTGATGCACTATTTGCGGCGCTGCCCAGCTTTTGCCAATAAGGCCCGACAACATAAACACGAGACTAATCGTGATTATTTTCATTGAGTTACTCTCTACTATCATTTTATTCCTGTCTCATTTACTCGTTATTGAATGAGCTGGAATCAATGTAAGGAGCAAAACGCAGCTCCCACCTAATAGAAACGCCTATTTCAGACGCAGCTATCCTGTCTTAGTGGGAAATGGGAGGACGAAACAAGGTGGTACTTGTAGAGACTTTACCCAGAATGGCCGAATCAGCCAGAATAAAGTTGGCGGGAAGAAAAGTAGATGCGTTTAAGTGGGTAGGAAGGTAAACAGAGCACAAGCCCGGGCAACAATCACAGTCAGACTGACACTCATCGTCCTGACCCATGGTCATCCTATGAAGCGAAGCGCCCTCATCTGCCTGCGCCTCGCTACTGGAGGCCTCATTAATCGCCATTGCAGACTCAAGCGTAGAAGCGCTCATATCCATAGAGGCAGCCATCGTGCCCTGCCCCATCGTCATACCCGCCTGAGCCGGGTTGAGGGAAACAAATACAAATAGCAGTGCCAATAAATAAGACAAGCGCTGCCTAAAAGAGGGCAAAGCTGCACTCTCTGGAAAACGACTCGTTTTATTTAAGGTAATCATGACCAGCAAGTAGACCACAGTCTTTGAAGACGGTTCAAGGCTACACCCGCACTATCGCTTAAATTTGTTGAACCCGTGCAACTGACCTGGTACCTGCAGCATCAAGTTAGACTACAGGCTTCCTTGACTATATTTGGCCACACAAATATAGTTGCCGCAATGAATACCGACGAATACGCCAGTCTGTTTAAGTGCCTCTCAGAGCCTGTGCGCCTGCGCATCCTCTTTCTACTGCTCGACAAGGGTGAGCTTTGTGTTTGCGATATTGTCGATACTTTAGCTCTGTCGCAAAGCGTGGTGTCCCGCCACCTGGCCTACCTGCGCAATAATGGTCTGCTCAGCACCCGCCGCGAAGGCGTGTGGATTTACTACCAGGTCATTAAAGTGTCACCTTTTATTGATAAGCTGCTGGCCTTATTTCACCAATCTGGCGAGAGTTCACGCTCACTACAAGGTGATCTAAAACAGTTCAGCACCTGTGCCAATAGAGACTGTAGCTAACTACTCACAACTTACTGCAAGCCACTAATTAAGCTTATATTTATCAATTAGCACTATTTCAAAACGAGACATTTGTCTATGCGCATATACATTTTTAATAGAGCTAGCACGCCATCGATCTATCAAGGCCCAGTGAAATGACTATCAGAATTGGAATAAATGGTTTTGGCCGCATGGGTCGCCTGGCCCTGCGTGCTGCCTGGGACTGGCCTGAGCTAGAGTTCGTGCATATTAACGAACCAGCGGGCGATATTGCCACTGCGGCCCATCTGCTGAAATACGACTCTATTCATCGCACCTGGGCTCACGATGTTAGCGTCGATGGTGACAAAATCGTTATCGATGGCAAAGCCATTACTTATTCGCAAAACACCGATTTAACAGCTTCCCCCTGGACAGAACGCAAAGTTGACCTCTTACTTGAATGCTCGGGTAAATTTAAATCAAAACAGTCACTGGCACCTCTACTAGAGGCTAGTCATAAAGAGAGTGGCATTAAAAAAGTCGTCGTCTCTGCACCCATTAAAGATGGCACCCTGAATATTGTCATGGGTGTGAATGATCACCTTTACAATGCAGAGACACACGATATTGTTACGGCCGCATCGTGCACTACTAACTGCCTGGCCCCGGTGATTGACGTTATTCAAAAAGAACTGGGTATTAAGCACGGCAGCATTACCACCATTCACGATATCACCAACACCCAGAGTATTCTCGACGAATACCACAGTGACTTACGCCGTGCGCGCGCAAGTGGCCTGTCGTTAATCCCCACCACCACCGGCTCTGCCACGGCTATTGCTGAAATATTCCCTGAATTAAAGGGTCGGCTTAATGGCATTGCAGTGCGTGTGCCACTGGCTAATGCCTCACTAACCGACTGTGTGTTTGAAGTTGAAACCCCAACCACTATCGAGTGCGTGAATAAAGCTTTACAGGAAGCCGCAAATGGCCGACTAAGTGGCATTTTGGGCTACGAAGAAACACCTCTGGTTTCTGTCGATTACACCGATGATATTCGCTCCAGTATTATCGATGCGCCATCGACTATGGTCATTAATCAAACCCAGGTGAAAATTCTCGCCTGGTACGACAATGAAATCGGCTACGTGAACCGCATGATGGAGCTGGCTGTAAAAGTTGGGCTCTCTATTTAATCCCATCAATAAAACCGCAATTATGAGCCACAGCCTACGACAGTACATTATGGTAACCCTGAGTTATTGGGGTTTTACCCTCACCGACGGTGCCTTGCGCATGTTGGTTGTGCTGTATTTTCACCAGCTGGGTTACAGCCCTTTTGAAGTCGCCGCACTATTTTTGTTTTACGAATTCTTCGGCATGGTGACGAATTTATTCGGTGGCTGGCTGGCCGCCCGCACCGGACTCAACACCACACTACATATTGGTCTGGCCCTGCAAATGCTTGCCTTGGGCATGTTGTTAGTTGACCCCGACTGGCTCTCAGTTATTTATGTAATGGCCGCCCAGGCACTATCGGGTATTGCCAAAGACCTGAATAAAATGAGCGCAAAAAGCAGCATTAAACTACTGTTGCCCGATAATGCCCAGGGCAAGCTTTACCACTGGGTGGCCCTGCTCACCGGGTCAAAAAACAGCTTAAAAGGCGCGGGCTTTTTTATCGGCGCCCTGCTGCTCTCCAGCATTGGCTTTCGCGCCGCCATTCTGGTTTTATTCCTCGGTCTGATGTTGGTCTGCATCGCCAGCTTTCTACTCCTCGATCGCGGTACGGGTAAAAGCCAGTACCAACCAAAGTTTCGTGAAGTGTTCTCAAAAAGCCCCGCCATTAATCGACTTTCAGCGGCGCGCTTTTTTCTTTTTGGCTCGAGAGATATCTGGTTTGTCGTCGCCTTGCCCGTCTACTTACAAAGCGTACTGGGTTGGAGCTACACCGCGGTTGGTAGTTTATTAGCGTTATGGATTATCGCCTACGGTGCGGTGCAATCAATTGCACCAAAGCTGACCCAAAGAGGCGAGAGTAAAAGCCCCGATGGCAAAACAGCCCTGCACTGGGTACTGCCCCTCTGCCTGATTCCCGCTGTAATAGCCGCAGCTCTGCACTACACAATGGCCGAACCGGCAACGATTTTAATTGTTGGACTGGCTGTTTACGGAATATTATTCGCGATCAATTCGTCCCTGCACTCCTACCTTATCGTCGCCTATGCCCAGCGTGATGGTGTTTCACTTGATGTCGGGTTTTACTACATGGCTAATGCGGCCGGACGTTTGGTGGGTTCTCTGCTCTCAGGTTTAATCTATCAATGGCAGGGCCTGGAAGCTTGTATGCTAGCGTCATCGGCCTTTATTGCTGTCGCCTGCTTACTTTCAACGGGCCTCATCAAACACCAGCCTCAAGCCATCAATGAGCAGAGTCCCGCAATATAGAAAAACCTCAACGCAGCATCGGCACCAGCAACAAACAGTTATTCAACCAAGCCTTTCAATAACACACCGGCACCATAGGCCAGCACAGCGGCAATACCACCAATACCCACAGTTTCAACAGCACCAACAATTCGAGATTGATTGACGAAGCGAGCTTTCACAGCACCCACCCAGAAGAATGCCGCCGCCGTTAGCGCCGAGCTCCAGAAGAAAGTATTGCCCACCGCACCGGGACTTATCCAATTGAGGAGATAAGGCAATAGTGGGATTAGTCCGATTAAAGAAAAGGCTACAAAGGTCGCGAGGCCGGCTTTACCCGGATGATGGTCTTGCAGAGTCATACCGTGCTCTTCCTGCAGCATGGTATCAATCCAGCGCTCGTGATCAGCCGTAATCACCTCGACAACCTGGTCGAGCAATTCGCCCTCAAAACCCTTCATGGCATAAATTTGTTTTACTTCTTCCCGTTCACCCTCCGGCCACTTATGAATTTCGTCCTGCTCGCGTTTACGGGTTTCTGCACGAAACTGATTCTCTGCGCGAGTGCCTAAATAATTACTAATGGCCATACTGAAACCATCAGCCAGCAGATTGGCAAAGCCCAGAATGATAATCACCCCGGCGGACATACCCGCGCCCGCAACGCCCGCGACAACGGCAAATGTCGTTACCGCTCCATCGATAGCGCCGTAGACAAAATCTTTGAGATAAACGGAACCTGGGCCATCCTTCAAGCGGCTAGCAATTTTCTCCGGCGTGTGGATAGCCTGATAAGTAGCTTTATCTTCGTGTTTAATCTGACTCATATAAAACGGGTCTCTCTAATTTTATTGACTGGTTGAACTTATCATTCGAACAAAGTGCCCTGCAAGATCATCAAGAAAAATAGGCACTGCACATTTTAACCCAAACCACCCTTTCATCTACCTTAGGCGGTACTGCCACTTACCGCCATCTTCAAGCTCGCAGGCCTCTTCACTATCAAAGTTCACTTGCCGCACCGTATCTTTCATGGGGATAGCCACAGCACTTAATTTTTCGCGGATTAAACTGCGCAAGAAGTCATCCTGCTTCGCAAGTAATACCCGATTTAAATCATCCTTAGTCGCAAAGACACAAACCACCTTCAGCGAGTCAGGAAAGCGACTGTAATTAATCAAATGCGTCAGCCATTGAAAGCCAGGAACCTGACTGAGGGCGATATCACACACCTCAGTCAGCGCTTCTACAATTAACTTTTCATGTTTCTTATCGGTCTTTTTCATTGAAATGAGGTGCTGACATTCACGTCTGACTAATCACATACTTCAGTATTTCTACGACTTGCTCGGGTGTCGATGCCCACGCCATGGCCGCTGCATCAACCTCTTTAAGGGGGTGAATCACATCTTCGTTGTGCAGAGTAATGTAGGGCGTACCCAGTGCGGCGCAGTAACCCGCATCAAAAGCAGCATTCCACTGTTTATACTTATCACCGAAACGCACGACAGCCAAATCACAGTTTTCAATCAGGTTTTTTGTGCGTATGGCATTCACCTTTGCTGACTTGTGATCACGCCAGAAACCGCTCTCTTCGCCACCCAGCACATCGCCAGCACTGTCACTGGCTTCATGGTTGGTAACAGCGGAGGTGAAGACAACAGATAAATTGTTCGCCTCACACCCTTGTTTTAATTGTTGTCGCCAGTCGGTGTGTATTTCGCCCGATAGATAGATATTCCAAATCATTTAATCACTCATTTTTAACCAGTAACGCCTGCGTTATGGCAAGCGTTTATTAATTTCAAGATTTAGCACCTGCTTCATTTGTTCCGTATTTAATGGCCCCAGGCGCCCCTCTAAATCACCACTGCTAGATTGTCGATTACCCGACATGGCGATGCGAGCCACAGCTTCAAGCTGAAGAATATTACTGGGTAGTCGCTCGGGCGATAGCGCCATGGTGTCGTCAAACTTAATGGTTAAGGGCAAGTCAGCTACCTGTACACGCTGGGCAACCAGGGGCATGGGCATACCCTGCCACTCACGCAAATAGATGAATACAGTGGCATCTGCGGGGGCAACGATTGGCGTAGGTAGTGAGATATTGAGACTCATCGACCAGTCACTAACATCTTCACCCAACAAGACTTTGGCACGGCTAATACCCGAACGTAAGGCTGTGGCGCTACTCGACATGGGTGGTGTATTTTGCAGCGCGCCCTGCCAATAAGTGATCGCCGCACGGTAGTCTTGCTGCGCGAAAGCGGCTATGCCCAATAAACCGAGGGCGCTAGCATTTGTCCGATCAGCGGCTAGTGCTTTATTAGCATGCTCTTGCATCTCTGCGGTGGGCGTATTGCTCGCCAGGGAAAATAGCACCTGAGCAAGTTCGGCATGAATGTCAGCATCATTCGGGGCGACGATTAAAGCGCTTTTATAGGCCGCGGCAGCCGCGTTTAAGTCTTTACGCTCCTGTTCAAGTCGCGCTAACAGTACCCAGTAATAAATATTGTCGGGGCTGGCTTGCGTGCCCTTCTTTAGCGCCGTGTGTAATTGATTGGCGATGGCTCCATTGCCACTCTGCCCTGCCGCTTGTTGGCTCTGGCTTTGTTTAATCAGCCGAGCAATGTCCATATCATTAGCGGCACCAAGATAATTGTAGAGAAACAACGAGAAGCTCAGTACGACAAAGGCTGTCGCAATCAACAACCAACTACCGCCCTGCCCATCGGCCATTGACGCAGGGGCCGTACTGTTCTCGTCGCTCCCTTTTACATCTTGTAGCAAGCGTCTTTGTGCATCGGCGAGTAATTCTGCATATTCACTATCAGCCAGGGTGCCGGCATCCCGCTGGCTATCGAGCACCGCTTGTTGTTCGCGAAAAAGGCCGATATTTAATTGTTGCTGTTGATCGTCCTGCTGTTGATTAACAGCGCCTGACATCAATATTTTATTGCGACGTCGTTTAACCGCAGGCAAAAAACCATAGAGTAAAAAACTCAGTGCCATTACCAAAAAGGCACTTATTACTAACCAGAAAGTCACTTTGATTCAGCCTCATTGGGATTTACTACTTTATCTTTCTGCTTTTCCGCCGTGCCTAATAAAGCCTGTAATTCTGCTTGCTCTACGCCACTGAGGCCTGTTTGTGCGCTACTCACACCACGCTTTTGCCGCCGCACAATAAATACAACAATCAGTAAACCCAGCAGTAATAACACGGCGGGAGCCAACCACAGTAAATACGTACTGCTCTGCACTTTGGGCCGGTAGAGAACAAACTCACCGTAGCGAGCAACGAGATAATCACTAATCTGTGCATCACTGGCGCCCTCCTCAAGCAAGCGGCGAATCTCCGTGCGCAGGTCGATGGAAATGGGGGAATTTGATTCCGCCAGATTTTGATTCTGACATTTCGGGCAGCGGTACTCAGCCACCAAGTACTGATAGCGCTCGCTCAAGGCGGGACTTGAAAGTCTATCGACTTCAATAAGGCCCCAAACTGGCAGACACAAAACACTCAGTAATAAGAGTAGTGTTGCCTTTCTAAAAGAGACGAATCGACCCCGAAGAAAACAAACCGAAGAGTTTCGTTGCGGCTCTACAATCATTTTGCAGCCTCAGGCAAGGTATTGCGTAACTGTTGATACTTTGGCTGTAATGTCGTGCGCCAAACTCTGTCATCAACGACACCAACGTGCTTGTAATGAATCACCCCGAGGTGATCAATTAAATAGGTTTCGGGCGCACCAAAAACGCCTAAATCTAAACCCAGCCCACCCGTGGTATCTGAAATCGTTTGCTCATAGGGGTCACCGTATTTTGCCAACCACTGTTGAGCAGCCTCAACCTCGTCTTTGTAATTAAGGCCAATAATTCGCACGCCAGTCTCGGCAATATCAAGTAAATAGGGGTGCTCTACCCGGCAGGAAATACACCAGGTGGCCCACACATTTAAGAGCGATACCTGGCCGAGAAAGATTGTTTCATCAAGTAACTCACTCTGGCTGGTTACCACCAGAGTAGTGTCATCAGCATCCTTTAATTGCCCTAACTCTGGCAATTGAAAGGCCGGCACCGGGCGACTAATTAAAGCCGATGGCATGGCATTGGGGTCACGCCCTAGCCCCCAATACAACATGGCAGCGAGCACTACAAAAATAATTAACGGTATAAAAAGTTTAACTCTGTCCACAGGCTTAACTGTCCTTACTGGCGCGCGCTAAAGCGGGTGTTGATTCCTTCGCTCTTGAATTAACAGGTAGTAAATTCACAGCCGTTGAATTGACAGGCGCTGAATTATTGACCTTCACTTTACGGTAACGCTTGTCGAAAACCGCAATAACGCCACCCAAAGCGATCATCATTGCACCCAACCAAATCCAGCGAATATAGGGTTTGACGTACACCCGTACCGACCAGGCACCATCACCCAGAGGTTCGCCGAGTGCCACGTACAGATCGCGGAACAGGCCGCCATCAATATCGGCTTCGGTCATCATATTTCCGGTCGCCAGGTAGCGCCTTTTCTCTGGCCGCAAGGTGGTAAAAGGCTCATCGTCGGCGTCATCGGCTGTTGTAAAAACAGCGAAGCTGCCCTGTTGAGCAATGTAATTGGGGCCACGAACTTGCTCAACACTCTGAAACAGAAAGTCATAACCGGCGACCTGAATTCGTTCACCGGTGACCAGCCGTACGTCCCGCTGGTCACTGTAATTACTGGTTAAAGTGATACCGACGGCGAGCACGGCAATACCGAGGTGAGCAACAATCATTCCCCAATAACCCGGCTTTAAACGGCCAAGGCCCGCTAGACGACCACCCGAATAAGACGACTTTTGCCAGATATCTTGCAAGGTAAAAAGACTCAACCATAAAGCGGCTGTTAACCCCAGTAACGAGGCCACTTTTAAATCCCAGCCTGCTAATACAAGCCACAGCACAGCCAGCACAGGGCTAATAACGACCGGCGCTTTAAATAGGCTAAGCAAGCTACCCGTGCTTTGGCGCTTCCATTGTAGGTTGGCACCAACCCCCATCGACAGGATGAGCAATAGCCCAAGGGGAACAAAGAAGAAATTAAAATACGGCGGGCCTACGGAAATTTTGCCCCAGCCCAGCACATCGGCCACCAGGGGATAGAGTGTGCCCAAAAGCACCATCGCCAGCGTGACCACAAGTAGTACATTATTGAGTAATAAGCCTGCCTCGCGAGACAACCAGCCAAAGCTAGCTTTCGCGCCAATAGTTGAGCTGCGTAGCGCAAAGAGCAACAGCGAACCGCCAATCACCACCCCGAGAAAAGCCAGAATAAACACGCCACGTGTAGGGTCACTGGCGAAAGCGTGAACCGAAGTCAGCACCCCGGAGCGCACCAGAAAGGTGCCCAATAAACTCAGGGAAAAGGCGAGTATGGCCAGCAGTAAAGTCCAGCTGCGAAACAGCCCGCGTTTTTCAGAAACCGCCAAACTATGGATTAAAGCTGTGCCAGCCAGCCAGGGCATTAACGAGGCATTTTCGACCGGATCCCAGAACCACCAGCCACCCCAGCCTAATTCGTAATAGGCCCACCAGCTGCCGAGGAAAATGCCGACCGTCAAAAATGACCAGGCGGCGTTAGTCCAGGGTCGTGTCCAGCGCGCCCAGGCAGAGTCCATGCGGCCGGCCAATAACGCGGCGATGGCAAAGGCAAAAGCCACCGAAAAACCGACATATCCCATGTACAGCATGGGCGGATGAATAATCAGGCCTATGTCCTGTAACAGTGGATTGAGGTCTTTACCGTCTACGGGAGGGAACGGCAGCAGACGTTCGAAGGGGTTCGAGGTGAGTAACATAAACAAATAAAAACCCACCGCAATCATACCCATCACCGACAATACTCGCGCCACCATGTCGGCTGGTAGGGTGCGACTAAAAATAGCGACAGCTAGCGTCCAGCCTGCGAGTATCAACACCCAAAGTAGCAGTGAACCCTCGTGGGCACCCCACACGGCGCTGACCTTGTAGTAATAAGGCAACAGTGAATTCGAGTTGTTGGCGACATAGGCGACGGAAAAATCATCCTGTAAAAACAGTGTCACCAGACAGGCGAAACTGATGGCGACAAAGACAAACTGGCCACAACTCAGTGGCCGAGCTGTGCCTATCCACAAGGACTTATTGGCAAGCGTCCCCACCAATGGAATGAGTGCCTGAGCGAAGGCCAGACAAAGGGCCAGAATGAGGGCGAAGTGGCCTAGCTCTGCGATCATTAGTAGACAGCCTTGGGGGTATTTACCGGCTTAGTGCCAGTTTGCTCAGTCGTAGCGGCCGCCGCTTTCGCTTTTTTATCGATGGCTTGCTGCATCGCATCGGCAACTTCAGGCGGCGTATATTCTTCATCGTGCTTGGCCAGTACTTGCTGGGCGATAAACACTCCGTCATCACCTAAAGCGCCCGTCGCAACGGCCGCTTCGTCCTCAGCGAACAGGTCGGGCAAAATACCGGAATAATGGATGAGCAGTGTCGCCGTACCATCGCTCACTAGAAAGGTGCTGTCCAGAGAATCCGTCGCCCGCTGTAAACTATCGACCACCACCATGCCGCCGACACGAATCTGCGTGTTAGTGGGTGCCTCGCCTGCCGCAACCTGCGACGGGGTATAAAACAAATTAATATTTTCCCGCAGGGCGTAACTCAGTAATCCGACGACAACGGCCGCAATCACCACAATAAACACCACGACCAATAAACGTTGTTTACGTGCTGGCTTCATTAATTCTGCCCTCTCTGTCGCTGTGCCTGCAGACGTTGACGCAAATCGGCAAGAAGTGCTCGCTGACGACGCAGGGGCGCAAGCGCCAACCCGGCCATTATTGTCAAACTAAGGCCATAAGCAGCCCAGACGTAGGGGCCGTGGCCACCCATTGCAATAAATGCGTCGAAATTTTCAAATTGAAACATTGGCTATTTTCTCTGTATTTCGCGGGCTGTGATTCGCGGGGCACTCATAAGAAACTACTTTGGCTCAGCAAGCTCTTTAACCCAGGTAGTACGGCTTTCGCGCAGAAGGATTTCTGTGCGCGTATTCAGCAACAATACCAGTGCGTAGAAGCAGTAAAAGCCGAGAATCATCACCAGTAGTGGCTTAAACATATCGGGGTGCATCGATGGCGCGCCCGTCATTTTAATCGTCGCGGGCTGGTGCAGGGTATACCACCAGTCCACCGACTTATAAATTATGGGGATATTCACCGTGCCCACCAGGGCTAAAATCGCGCAGGCCCGCGCAGATGTTTCTCGGGTGCTAAAGGAACGGGACAAAGCAATAATACCAATGTAAAGAAACAACAGCACCAACATAGAGGTGATTCGCGCATCCCAAATCCAGTAAGTGCCCCAGGTTGGCTTACCCCAAACGGCGCCGGTGAAAAGTGCAATAAAGGTCAATGCAGCACCCAGTGGCGCAGCCGCAACCATCACCATATCAGCCAGCTTCATTTTCCAGATCATGCCAACGGCACCCGCCGCCGCCATCACATAATAACCGGCAAGGGCCAAAAATGACGCAGGCACATGAATGTAAATAATACGAAAGCTATTGCCCTGCCGTGCGTCCTGCGGCGCAAAAGCCAGCCCCCAAACCACACCCGTCACGATGAGCACGACGGAAGCCAGGGCCAGCCAGGGTAGAAACTTGCCGCTGATGTGATAGAACCAGCGCGGCGAACCCAATTTATGAAACCACTGCCACATATCTAATGTCCTGTTAGCGCTAATCGTCTAAACGTCGATTAGCCGTTAATACCGACTTTGAGTGCACCCGCTGCCGCAAAGGGCGCGATCAGTAAAGTAAAGGCCGAGGCTGCCGCCAACATCGCCATCACACCGCCGTAGCTCATACCGTCAACCGCCCGTTGCACGGCGCTAGTGCCAAAAATTAACACTGGCACGTAGAGTGGCATGACCAGTAATGACAACAAAACACTGCCTTTGTGCAGGGCCACCGTGAGAGCGGCACCGACGGCACCCAGTAAACTAAACACCGCTGTGCCCAGCGTCAGCCCCAGTATCAAGGGCAGGAAACCCGCTTCAGGCAGTGACAACATTAAGCCAAGTAAGGGCGAGAATAAAACCACGGGTAAACCCGTCACCAACCAGTGGGCGATGATTTTCGCCAGTACCAATAACCATAAAGGCTGGGGGCTGAGCATCAAATGTACCAAAGAACCATCGGCAAAATCGGCCTGAAATAAATTATCGAGGGCCAGTAATGTGGCCAGTAAGGCGCTAATCCAGATCATGCCCGGTGCCATTGCCGCCAGTCGAGCCGGTTCTGGGCTAATCCCCAGTGGCACGAGAGTGACGACAATCAGGAAAAAAAACAGCGGATTAAGCAGGTCGCCACGATGACGCATAGCGATGGACAGGTCGCGATGAATTACACCGAAGAACGCGCCACTCAGTGTCGTCACCTTAAAACTGCGCCTCTGCCACGGCATCCAGTGCCAGAGTACGAACGGCGGGGTTTGTCAGTGCCTGATGGCTGCTTAAGGCAACCGCCCCACCCTGTTCGACATGGGCGAGCAACAGGGTTTCCAGGTCGGAGATACCCTGTACATCCAGGGCCGTCAGCGGCTCATCGAGCAGCCACAGCCGGGCTTGTGTCATACACAACACCGCGAGTGCCGCACGACGTAACTGACCGGCAGACAAGGTATAGCAAGGCATATCTTCGAACCCAGCCAGCCCGATACGAGCCAGAGCTTCAGCGCTTGTGCAGCGATTCAGCGGCTGGAGTTTACTCAGCCATTGCAGGTTTTCACGGGGCGTAAGAGATAACTTAAGACCGGGCTTGTGACCGATAAAAGCAACATCAGCCAAATACGACTGATGGCATTGACCGATATCACTGCCCTGCCAACGCAAAGTACCGACATTGACAGGCTGAATCGTCGCCAGAATATGTAACAGAGTGGTTTTACCGCAGCCGTTGGGGCCGGTAATTTGGAGGATTTCGCCCGCCTTAATTGCGCCGGACAGATCACTGAACAGGGGCCAGTCATCCCGCTCAAAAGTCAGCGCTTGAAACTCCAACAGTGGTTGCGACGACAAGCGCAAAGCCCCCCATAAATGAAGGCCGCATTATGCATCAAAAGCGCTATCTGTGCAGGCTGCTTAGAGGGGACAAGCGTGAGGCAGCGTGACTGCCGGACGCTTAATCAAATTCGTAATCAGCAAGTTGGCGTTCGAGACGGCGTTGTTCTAACTTTTCTTCGAGGCGTCGCCGCTGCTCGCTGGAAATAGCGCTGGCTTGCTTGTCCTCACGGGGTTCAGCAAGCTCACCCCTTGGTTCCCTATAGGGCTCTTCCAGCCCATCAAAATCTTCATCACCCATACCGAAATCTCCCAACTTCGATACCATTAACTGGAAACGTCTGAGCTAAGCCTGTGCTTGTCAAAAGACCTGTTAAACAAGGAGAGGCCAAACAAAGTACGTCAACTACTGGCGCGATGGCTATATAGCGCAAGGGCCAGTTAGGCGAAAAGTAGTCCTATAAACTGAGATCGTCAAGGAAGTTAAATCCATAAAAAGAACTACTGCTCATAAGTTATTTCTGTGGCATCGCTAACCACTGGCAATGCCGTAGATCCTCAGGGCGGTCAATATCGTTGAGCACGGGTAATTCAAGACAGGATAAGTTCAGAGCCGCCAAGTTTATCCGGGTCTGCGCCAACACACGGGACGTACTCCAATTCACATTCTCAAAGATGCCCTGCTCTGCCTTTTTCATAGCGATCAAGACATAACCACCATCTGCAGCTGGCCCAAGTACAACATCGACAGAGTTGAGCGCCTGTAAAGCAGCGCGTAAATAGCGGGGCGTAATGGCGGGACAATCACTGCCAATTAAGACCACCGATTGGTACTGCTTTAAACCAGTCGCAATGGCGGAGTACATGCGTTCACCCAGGTCTTCACCCTGCTGGTGTTTGATTGTCGGCGCTGGTTTGAGACTTTGGAAAAACCCCGTACTATCTTCGCCGCTCATCCACAGCTGAGTCTGGCAGAGTGCTTGACGGTGGAGGGTTTGATGGGTGCGCAACACCAGCTGGCAGTGCAACGCCAGGCTTTGCTCACGACTCAACACTGGCTGCATGCGCGTTTTCACCTGACCCAGCTGTGGGGCTTTGGCGAACTGAATAAGCAGTGCCTCGGGGAATTCGGCCTTCACAAGACACCTCTCACCGTAAACACCCCATGGCAGAATTAGGGCTTTTCAGGCGGATAGTAGCGCTGCTCGAGAACCTGCGGTGAGGTACCGAAAAAATAGGCCAGTCGCAGACGCCACATCAATAAAATAGTGGGCCAAATACCATCACGCTGCCATTTTCGGCCGGAGGTCTCCGCCCTGGCGCTGACATAGAGGGGGCGAGATTGACGCTTCAGGCGCTTGCTCATTTCAATATCTTCCATCAGGGGGATATCGGCGAAGCCGCCTATCTGTTCAAACACCTCGCGCTTAACAAACTGACACTGATCACCTGTGCTAATACTGGTCGAGAAAGAGCGACGATTCATAAACCACTGCACGACACGCAACAGGGGTGCGGCATCCCTCACCTTAATCGCAAAAAAGCCCCACACCGAGGGCGTAAACCCCCACACCACCATAATATCTGGCAGGTTAACGGGCAGCCGAGTGTCGGCATGAAGGAAGAGTACCCAGTCACGGTCGGCCAACGCGGCACCCGCATTCATCTGTCGCGCTCGACCTTTTTCACTGCTTATCACCTGGTCGGCCAGAGGCATCGCCACGGCAATAGTGTCATCATCACTACCACCATCGACGACGATAACCTGAACTCCCTGCTTTCTTAGGGCCTGTAAACGCCGCAGACAAGGATAGATTTCTTCCGCTTCATTGAGCACGGGGATAACAATTGAAAGTGGCAACGATTCATTCTCATCAGCGATTGAATCGTCCACTGAAACTTTGTCCATGCTTAATTTATTCCTCATTT
>Ga0209826_1001783_pt1 | contig 14665 bp, 14 predicted proteins | sample GOMGulsemesocosm_5_FD_184637 | JGI IMG/M metagenome (GOLD analysis project Ga0209826, IMG submission 184637) | Methane-oxidizing microbial communities from mesocosms in the Gulf of Mexico - GOM15C Gulf of Mexico (SPAdes) (version 2) | ecosystem: Environmental > Aquatic > Marine > Cold seeps... | reverse complement strand
CCGTACACAGCACACTGATTGAACGCATCATTGCCCACCCCAATATTGACGTATTCGAACACCACATCGCGGTCGACCTGATCACCGAGCCCGACCACGACAGCCGCCAGCTGCGGGTGAGCGGCGCTTATACCTATAACCGTGAAACAGAGCAAGTTCGTGTATTCCAGGCAAAATCAGTGGTTCTGGCAACGGGCGGGGCAAGCAAGGTATACCTCTACTCCAGCAACCCTGACAGCGCCTGCGGTGACGGCATAGCCATGGCCTGGCGCGCTGGCTGTCGTATTGCCAATATGGAATTCAACCAATTCCACCCAACCTGCCTGTACCACCCCAAGGCGGGTTCATTCCTTGTAACCGAAGCGCTGCGAGGAGAAGGAGCAGTGCTCAAACTGCCAAGTGGCGAACGCTTTATGGACAAGTTCGACGAGCGAGGTGAGCTGGCCCCCCGCGATATCGTCGCCCGCGCCATTGATCACGAAATGAAACGCTTGGGCAGCGACTGTTTATTTTTGGATATAAGTCACAAACCCGAAGCTTTTATTACCGAGCACTTCCCCACGGTTAAAGCTCGCTGCCTAGAGTTTGGCATCGACATCACCCGCGATGCCATTCCCGTCGTCCCCGCCGCCCACTACACCTGCGGCGGTGTAGTGGTAAATAAAAATGGTCAAACTGACCTACAAAACCTGTACGCCATTGGCGAGACGTCTTTTACCGGGTTACACGGCGCCAATCGGATGGCGAGCAACTCACTGCTCGAATGTATCGTCTACGCCAAGTCAGCCGCCGAACACATTGCCGGCAACCTCAGCAGCATATCCGCGCCCAGCGCAGCGCCTGCCTGGGATGCCTCTCGCGTCACCGATTCGGATGAAGACGTGGTCATCTCACACAACTGGGATGAGGTACGACGCTTCATGTGGGACTATGTAGGTATCGTGCGCACCCACAAACGTTTAGAGCGCGCCACCCACCGCATCAAGCTGCTGCAGAAAGAAATTCTCGAGTACTACACCCACCACAAGGTCAGTAACGACCTCATTGAGCTACGCAATCTAGCTCTGGTCGCCGAGTTAATCATCCGCTCCGCCAGTCAACGCAAAGAAAGCCGTGGGTTGCACTACTCCCTCGATTACCCCAACCAAGCGGCGGTTGCTCGCGACACCATCCTCGTGCCCACTAATTTTGCTGCGCAGGCCATCTTCGTAAACAACTAAATTCGAACAACTCACCAGCTAAGCGTCAGCAACAAAACCCGCAGGCGTCGCAAACCATCACCCGACGCGCTATCTGGGTAGAGCAGTAGCTGTAAGCGCCGACCGCTAGAGCGGTTGCGCAAGCGCACGCTCAACAGCCAAGGGTGCCAACTGTAATCCCCCTCAAGCAACCACGTATCAGTCGCAGGCCAACACTCGCCCACCGACAGTAAGTGCCACCCAGCATTATCATCAATTGATACAGAGGCAATCGCATCGCGCTTGATCCTGCGCCACTGTAACAGCGCATACAGACACCACACTGTGCCCAATAGGGTTATTAAAGGCAGGGACAACCGAGAGAAGTAAAGCGCCGCAAATAGCAGCAAGCTGGTGCCGCATAAAATTCGGCTGGGCCAGCAGGACAGACCAACAGGGATAGAAAGGGGAAGCAGCGCCGTCTGAGCCGCTAGAGGTGGCTCAGAGTCCGCGACAGCGCTGAGAGGTTGCTCAGTCGACTCGCAACCCGGTGTTATCACGGATGATCTGAACAATTTTCAGCGTTTCCTCATCTTCAGGATCTCGATGACCCATAAACCAGCCAAACAAATCCTGATCCTCACATTCCAACAATGCCCAAAACAACTCTTTATCAGCCTGCGGCAGGCCTGGATAAATATTGGCGAGGAACGGCTCTAGGACAAGATCCAGTTCCAACATACCACGACGACAGCCCCAAGCTAGGCGATTAATTTCCATGATTCTCTAACCTCAAAAGACAAAAGAGCCCAGCCCTTACACCTCGCTTTCAGCGCGGTAAACTCGGCGCGCACATTATAGAGTAATTGCTCTATGCCGTCGTCTCTCTTATCCATACCGCCGCCCGATGCAGAACCCGGCAAGTATGCACATGAACCTCATGTCAGCTGTTCACGCTTTTATGGTAGGCTTTGCCTCGACCTAGCCCTTCCTCTGCATCGCAATATTAGAGAACTATGAGTAAAGCACATACCTGCGCCGCCTACTTGCCACACCTTGGATTACTCGACATTGCAGGGCCAGACAGCCGTAAGTTTGCCCAAGGACAGATCACCTGTGATGTACAACAGGACGCCAGCGACACGAAGCTCTTACACGGCGCCCACTGCACCCACAAAGGCCGTATGATCGCCAACTTTGACCTGCTCAGCCTCGATGAAAACACACTGCGCTTACGTCTGCACGCTGACACAATAAGCATACTGCAGGCCTCGCTGGCCAAATACATTGTATTCTCTAAAGCCAAACTGCAGCAGCCAGAAGACACTCAAGTGGTTGGCCTGATCGGCGCCGACGCCTATTCAACAATGAGTGGCTTGCTCGGTGAGACCTTCACACCAGACTCGGGCGCACAGCAACTCGGCAAGGATCGCATCATCGCCCGTGACGAAAGACGCATCGAGTGCTGGTTACACAGCGACAGTCCGTTGCTGCAGAAGCTCGCTCCCAGCCATGAAAAGAGCGTAGTAGCACAGTGGCAAGCAACCGATATACAGCGAGGACTTGGCTGGATCTGCTCCGCCAGCACCGACCTCTTCACACCGCAAATGCTCAACCTGCAAACACCCGCTATCAATGGTGTTAGCTTTACCAAGGGCTGTTACACCGGCCAAGAAATCGTCGCCCGACTGCACTACAAAGGCAAATTAAAGCGCCACATGTACCTGTTTGAGAGTCCCACCACCGATCTCACAAACCTGCAGGTTGGAGCCGACCTCTACAGTCACGGCAACCCCTCCACGGCGGGGAAAAGCATTGGACACATCATCAATTCAGCCAAATTTGATACCCGCTTCGACCCCGACCACAACTCGGGCGACAAAGTATTATTGCTCGCCTGCGTAACCGACGAAGCCATCGCCAACGGTGGCGTCTTCACTGACCCGCAGGGCAACAGTAAACTGCTACAGCAAGCACTGCCCTATGCTATAACTAATGAGGCCTAAAGCCCCACACGAGCGGGGATAATGGCATTACAGGGAAAACAGACACCAACGGACCGGCAACCAACCAAGAGGATTGCCGCCGAGCGGCACCCAACAGGAAAGCTACATGAGCCAGGTTTTAGAAACCGTACGCCAAGACATCATCAATGCGATTAAAACCGATCAATTGGTTTTACCCACGCTGCCAGAAGTTGCCCTGCGTGTACGCGAAGTTGCCGAAGACCCAGAGGCGTCGGTAGACAGTTTATGTACGGTGATTGGCAGTGACCCAGCCATCAGTGCACGCATTGTAAAAGTCGCCAACAGCCCTTTACTGCGTGGTTCACAACCCATTGAAGATTTAAAAATGGCGTTGATGCGCCTCGGCATGGAATACACCTGTAATATCGCCACCGGTCTGGCGATGGAGCAAATGTTTCAAGCCACCTCGGATATAGTCGACAAGCGCATGCGTGAAATCTGGTCGCGCTCCAGTGAAATTGCTGGCATCAGCCACGTATTGTGTAAGCACTACACAAAATTGCGCCCAGACCAGGCAACACTCGCTGGACTTGTCTACAAAATTGGCGCCCTGCCCATTCTCGCTTACGCAGAAGACCACCCAGACCTACTCAAGGACAGCATCACCCTTGATCGCGTCATAGAGCAATTGCATGCTCCCATTGGAGACCTCATACTGCAAAAATGGGACTTCCCGGCTGAATTGCAAAAGATACCCAGCCGCGCCATGAGCTTCAAGCGTGAAGGCGAGCAAGCTGATTACGCCGATATCGTCACCATCGCTATGCTGCAAAGCTACATGGGCAGCGAGCACCCGCTGGCCCGCATTGATTACCACCAGGTCACCGCCTTTGCTCGCTTAGGGCTCGATCCAGATATGCAAGAAGCAGAAGCGGAAGACCTCAGCGATGAAATGGAAGCGGCCATGCAGTTCTTGCAATAGATCAGCAGATCTTGAAAGTTCAGCAATCTATCACTAAACCAGCTTAAACTCAGCCTCTGGAATACACCAGTCGATCTCCGCTTGCCCTTGACTCTTTAAATAATCATTCGCCGACGAGAAATGTCCACTCCCTAAAAAACCCCGGTGGGCTGACAGCGGGGAGGGGTGAGCAGAGCTCAGCACACAGTGCTTTTGACGATCAATCAGCGCCCCCTTCTTCTGCGCATAAGCGCCCCAAAGTATAAACACCAAGCCCTCACGCTGCCGATTCAACAAGTCAATAATAGCATCGGTGAGTTCTTCCCAGCCCTGCTTTTGGTGAGAACCAGCACAGCCAGCCTCTACACTCAGGGTTGCGTTCAACAACAACACCCCCTGCTCAGCCCAGGCACGCAAGTTCCCATGGCTAGGTCTCGTCACACCCAAGTCTCGTTCAAGTTCTTTATAAATATTCACCAGCGACGGCGGTATTTTAACCCCTTCAGGCACAGAAAAAGACAAGCCGTGCGCCTGTCCTTCACCATGGTATGGGTCCTGCCCCAACACAACTACCTTCACCGCAGATGGGGGCGTACAGGCCAACGCCGTAAACGCGTCCCCAGCAGGGGGGTATATCGCCTTGCCCGCCGCCGCCTGCTCGGCCAAAAAAGTGCGCAAACCCTCGACATAAGGCAAACGTAACTCATCAGCAAGGCTCCGCTGCCAAGACGCTGGCACTAGCCGATCAAAATTGACACCCCAAGCAATAAGCTCTGCTGTTTTTTTATCTCTTCCCATCACCTCACCCAACAATTCACCCAAAACCCGACAACCGACAACCGACAAAACTCACTGAAGAACTTGATATTTACCCATCAAATACCCCACTTAAATGACACCAGCCACTATACTCGCTGTAACCCAACAAATGCAGTGCGTCAGATCCAATTCAAATCACAATAGCATCGGATTTGTGCGCATAACCGCTGCCACCGAGCAGCGTTGTGCGTTATCATGCGCGCCCTGTTTTAAGCTACAACCTATCAGCCTAAGTTAAGTACCACTATGCAGCTTTTTGTCGACGGCCTTACCAATGTAGATTTCAGCTACCTGCACCCAGAGCGTGGGTTGCTTGGCGAGACTTGGATTGCGAGCACCCAGCTAGACGGCGCGCTCGATCAACAAGGCATGGTTTGCGACTTTGGCGTGGTGAAAAAAACACTGCGCAACTGGCTTGATGACGAGCTTGATCACCGCCTTGCGGTTCCGCTGCAATCGCCAAACCTCAGTCTGCAAGAACAAGGGGATGAGATCACCCTCACATGGCGTTACGGCTCAGAGGACAACCCCAAAACACTGGAATGTACCGCCCCGCGGCAAGCCGTCGCGCTCATAGATACCGATGTCATTACGCCAGACAGCGCCAGCCATTGGTGTATCGAACAACTGAGTAAGCTGCTCCCCGACACCATCGCACAACTGCAGCTTGGCTTTGAACTCGAGACAATCGACAGTGCCTTCTATCACTACAGCCACGGCCTTAAAAAGCACGGTGGTAATTGCCAACGCATCGCCCACGGGCATCGCTCTCGCCTACACATTTGGCGCAATGATATGCCCGCCCCAGAGCTGGAACAGCAATGGGCCAATACACTGAGCGACATATACATAGGTACTCAGAGCGATATCGTCGACCAAGATGACGGCAGCTACACCTTTAGCTACAGCACCTCACAGGGGTTCTTCTCACTGAAAATACCGAGGGGGAACTGCTACCTGTTGGAAACTGACAGCACCGTCGAGTGGATAGCCCGCCATATCGCCGACCAGTTAAAAACACAGCTGCCCAATGACGCCATTCGCGTCAAGGCCTTCGAAGGCTTGCAAAAAGGCGCCATCGCCGGCCGCTAAAGACAGCGGCACAATCGAATCAGACAAACGCAAAGACAACCCCCCTCGGCCGCCCAAGCTCAGCGCATGGAATTCAGCCGAGGCAGGGTCTATTGTTGCCACTACCACTCGCTCCAAAAACGCAGTTTTTGGACAACGTAAAAAATAGAAAGAGAGTAACCGTGACCGATTTCACTATAGGCCAACGCTGGATCAGTAACACCGAAGCTGAACTGGGTTTAGGTATTGTCAGTGACAAGGAAGCCCGCCACATTACCATCAGCTTCCCCGCTGCAGGAGAGCAACGCGTCTACGCACATAAGAACGCCCCGCTCACCCGTGTGCAATACCGCCTCGGCGACACCATTAATAACAGTGAAAATGACACCCTAAAAATTGAGTCCATCGACAACAGCGGCGGCTATCTAACCTACACGGGTTTGAACAAACTGGGGCAAAGCGAGAGCTGGGCCGAGGTCGAGCTCAACTGCTTTGTCTATTTTAGCCAGCCCCAGGACCGCCTCTTTGCTGGGCAGGTCGATAAGCTCTCAGAATTTGAATTACGCTACCAAACCCTGCAGCAGCACCACCGCCTAGCCCAGACCCCAGCACTGGGTCTGATGGGCCCGCGCGTAGAACTGCTGCCGCACCAGCTCTACATCGCCAACGAGGTAGGTCAGCGCTTTGCACCGCGCGTATTACTGGCTGACGAAGTCGGCTTGGGCAAAACCATTGAGGCGGGCCTCATTATCCATCGCCAGCTGCACACAGGTCTCAGCCAACGAGTGCTGATCGCCGTGCCCGATAGCCTTAAGCATCAATGGCTAGTGGAAATGCTGCGCCGCTTTAACTTGCCTTTCACCCTGCTCGACGAAGCGCGCTGTGAAGCGCTCGAAAGCCCAGCGGACGAGTACGCCGACGAATCAAGCGAAGACAGCCCTGAGCTAGATAACAGCCCAGACTTGGACAATAACCCGTTCGACAGTGCCCAACTGGTGCTCTGCAGCATGGATCTACTGCTCGACAACCCACAGCGCCTCGAACAAGCACTCAATAGTCGCTGGGATCTGCTGGTCGTCGATGAAGCTCATCACCTTGAATGGTCTGAGGAGACACCGAGCGAAGCTTACCAAGTCATCGAGCAGCTGGCAGAGACCGCGCGCGGTCTGCTGCTGCTGACCGCGACCCCTGAACAACTGGGCGTAAGCAGTCACTTTGCACGCTTGCGCCTGCTGGACCCCGACCGCTACTACGACCTCAACCGCTTCTTGGCTGAACACGAAAATTTCCAGCCAGTGAATGAATTGGTGCAACTGCTGCTCAATGAAGGCGCGCAAGCCGCACTTACCAGCAGCGCAGCGCTACAGGAAGACATCACCGAACGCCTCGGCGACAAAACCCTGCAAGCCCTGTTGAGTTCAGAAGACTTCAACGAACAGCGCCAGCAGGTGATTGACCAGCTATTGGATCAGCACGGCACGGGCCGCGTCCTGTTCCGCAACACCCGTTCAGCGATCCAAGGCTTCCCCGAGCGTCAATTGCTGCGCTACCCATTGGACATTAATAGCGCTCACTCCCTGAGTGACGACGACAGTATTGGCGAGCACCCGAAAGTCGTCTGGCTGTGCGAGTGGCTGAAGAAGAACAAGCGCGAAAAACTGCTGGTTATTTGCCAAGAAGCAGAGACCGCACTGGCACTTGAAAACTACCTGCGCCTGCGCAAAGGCATTCGCAGCGCGGCCTTTCACGAAGGTTTAAGTTTACTCGAACGCGACCGTGCCGCGGCCTATTTCGCCGAACCAGAAGAGGGCGCGCAAGTCCTGATCTGTTCGGAAATTGGCAGTGAAGGTCGCAACTTCCAGTTTGCCCACAATCTCGTCATGCTTGACCTGCCGAACAATCCAGACTTACTGGAGCAACGCATTGGACGTCTCGACCGCATCGGCCAGCAGCACGACGTCGTCATTCATGTCCCCTATGCTGAGCTGGGTGAAAATGGCCAACCGAGCAAAGAAGCCTTGTGGTTAGAGTGGCTCAACGAAGGTCTAAACAGCTTCGAAAAGGTCTGTCCAATTGGACCCGCGGTTTTTGCAGAATTTGAAAATGAACTGTCGAGCGAGTTGGCTGAACCCAATAACTTTGACGACCTTGTCGCCCGCACTCGCGCTTATAGCGACAACCTACTGAACGAGTTGCAACAAGGCCGTGATCGCCTGCTTGAGCTCAATTCGTGCAAATCGGAGATTGCCACACCCCTGGTCGAACAACTGCAAGCAGAAAACGACAGCCCAGCCTTGAGCCAGTATCTGGAAGCGGCTTTCGATACGTTTGGCGTGGATCAAGAAAAGCACGATGAACAATCACTGGTACTGCGCCCCAGTGATCACATGCAGTGCCACAGCTTTCCCTGCTTACCCGAGGAGGGCATGACCGCCACGTTTGAGCGCCGCGAAGCCCTCAGCCGTGAAGACATGCATTTTCTCACCTGGGAGCATCCGATGACCGTCGGTGTGATGGATATGATCCTCTCTGGCGACAAGGGCAACACCAGCATTTGCACCATCAAACTTCCACCGCTCAAGCCCGGCACGCTTATGGTTGAAGCTCTGTTACGCCCAAACTGTCCAGCGCCCAAGGTTCTCCAACTGCAGCGTTTCATGAGCACTGGCTGTGTACGCATGCTGCTCGACCAGGATAAAAAAGACCTCAGCGGCATCATTCAGCCAGCGCATATCGAAAAACTGGCGCAGCGAGTTAAGCGACCAACAGCACGCCAACTCATTGAGCACGCACGACCACAGATCGAAAAGCTTCTGGACCGTATTGTTGATTCAGGAAACAAGCAACAGAGCAGTATCGTCGATGACGCCATCGCTCGAATGGGTAAAGAATACGACCAAGAGATTCAGCGCCTAGAACAACTCTCCAAGCACAACCTCAACATTCGTCCAGAAGAAATTGAATATTTGCGGGGCAAACAAGCCATTACCGCCGAGTATTTAGAGCAGACACGACTGCAGCTGGATGCAGTCAGAATCATCATCGTGACCTAAACGTCGCAGTACGCAGTAAAAGAAAGACAATAAAAAGCCCCGACAGCCTTCACTGCGGGGCTTTTTTACGCTGCATGCAGCGGTGGCAAGCATGCCAAAGAGCGGTGCATATTCAGGGAGAACGCTCGACTTAACGAGCGTTAGAAGCGATGTTCGCCGTAAGCACGACTGCAAAGCCGGTTTTAAGTCAGCCCGCCGGCAATCCACACATCGCGTACCCAGTGCCAAATACTGTCCCACTGCTCGTTATCAAAGTCCCCACGCCAAAACTTCACAATGCCTTCTGGGTCCATACAATAGTAGCCGCCATCGGCCTCACAAATAGGGAAGACATCCCGCGGCAAGCCAACCGACCACGCCATAGCTGCCACTTCAGGCAAGTATGTATGGCTGGATTGGTCGGCCACGGTCACCGGCTCTAGGTAACCATAAACCACATCACTGGCGGTCAGCAGGAAGTGTCGAAACTCCCAAGGTAAAGGCAATAAGATCGCCTCTTCCACCTCAACCGTATCGTCGTGCTCGGGCAACTCTAAAGGTACCGGGACATCTTCAGCCAGCTCGCGCAGTTCTTCTATTATTTCATCCATTGCTCATCCCCTATAACAACTCTCAGCAGCGCTTAGCCAATGGCGATAATTAAGCATTGCCCAACTGACCACCCTTCAGGGTCACCAAACGCTCACCCTTGTCATCAATTCGCAGGAATTCATCCTGCCCATTGTGCTCAGGGCCTGGGTCGCATTGCACAGGCAGAGAAAACGCCGCAAAGGCCGCGCGGGCGCAGTCGGCATCACTCGTCCAGGGGGTATTGCCAGCATTAAACCAAATACCCGTATAGGCACTGCCTTCAACCGCTTGGTGGATCATAACGGGGATAGTCGGCGACTGCGCCACGGCGCGAAAGCTGCGCACTCCAGGTTTCGCACTGTCCAGCGTCACCTCTTCCAGCTCGCCCAGCTCGCTGGCCAGCCAGCCCAAGACGCGGCGAATAGCCGGTTCACGGATATAAATCTCAATATCTTGCATAGCGTTAGTCGACAAATCCAAAGGGAGAAAACGGCCACCAAAATACCACATTTGGGCAGGTACTTTTTCTTTTTTACGCCGTGCCTGTTAGAATTGGCGGTCTTTGATTCAGTTAAAACAGCAGTAAAATATCATGCAGCTTGAAAAGTACTTCAGCACAGTTGGCACGGACAGCGAAAAGATTCAATTCAGCCGCGAGCAAGCCAGCGACTTTGCCAAACAAGTCGCCCATGACTTCAACCCCATTCACGATATAGACGCCAAGCGTTTCTGCGTTCCAGGCGATCTTTTGTTCAGCATCGGCGTCTCAAAGCTGGGGCTCAGCCAAAAAATGCACGTCGACTTTGCCGACATGGTCACAGACGGTATCGAGATCAACTTTAAGCAAACCGCAGCCGGCAAGGTAGACATACAAAACGACAACGAAAAGCGCTACCTGAGCATCGAGTCGTCAGGCGAGCGCAGCGACAATCAAGCGCAAGTATTGGCTCTCGCTGAAGAATATGTCGCCTTTTCGGGCCGCACCTTCCCGCATATCTTAGTGCCACTGTGGAAAGCACAAAATGCCATGGTCAACCCAGCTCGCCCGCTGGTGATCTATCAATCGATGACCATTGAGCTCGACACCCTGGACTTCGAACGCCCGCAGCTAGAAGTCGGCCATTGCGAGCTGGAAGTTAACGGCAAACGCGGCAACGTCATTTTGCGCTTCAACTTCATCAACAATGGCAGCAAGATAGGTACTGGTGAAAAACGCATGGTGCTCAGCGGCCTTCGTGAGTACGACCAGGGCGTGATTGACGAGCTGGTCGACTTCTACAGCAAGCGCAAGCAAGATTACCTTGCCAATCTCGACTAGCCCTTGCAGCTCTCGCTGCTAGCCTACAAAAAGCCCGCAACTGCGGGCTTTTTGTTATTCACAGAAAATGAATACCCTATTCATAGATGACTTAGGGACTTACCGTATTCGCCTTGCTTCAAGGCTTTTCTACTCTCTTCTAGATACTTATCACACAACCCCAGCCAACTGTCGATGCCTGCACTGCGGTACTTCTGCTTGTGTAATATCAAGTAAAAACGTCTATGCCAATCGCGCTGTGGCACCCAGATAGGTACAAGATCACCACGCTCAATCGCATCTCGCAGGGTAATGTCCGACAGACAGCCAATACCCAGCCCAGCCTGCACGGCCCGCTTAATCGCCTCTGTGTGCTCTAGCTCATGGCGAATGTGCAGCTCCGGCAAGATTCCGTGCATCGCTCGATCAAACGCCTGGCGTGTACCCGAACCTGTCTCACGCACCACCCATTGGGCGCTCAATAGGTCCTCATCACTCAGTGATGCCTGCCGTGCATAGGGGTGACTGGGGGCGCAGAAGACCACCAGATCGTCTTCCATCCAGGGGATCACCTCTAGGTCTGCATGCTGCAGCTCGCCTTCGATCAAGCCGACATCCAGCTCAAAATTGGCCACCTTGCGAGCAATTTCCTGAGTATTGGCTACCGAGAGCTCAACTTCTGTTTCAGGGTGATCATTCATATAGCGCGCCATCATCTCCACCGCCAGGTAGTTGCCGATGGTCAAGGTCGCGCCAACCTTTAAGCGCCCCAAGTCCGTATGCTGCTTCAATCCGGCCTCAAACTCCTGCGCCTGCGCCAGCAGAGACTCGGCCCGCGGCCTTAAAAGACGCCCCAATTCATTGAGCTGCAGACGCTTGCCGACCCGATCAAACAACTGAATATCAAACTGCTGCTCAAGATCACGCAACGAGCTGCTCGCCGCCGACTGGGACATGGCGAGACTGTCAGCGGCCTTGGTGATGTTTTCAAAGTGCGCGGCGGCGAGAAAGACCTCTAATTGACGTAGTGAATATCTCATATATCGGTTAATCCGGTTAATAACAGTATTTATACTTGTTTTACCGATAGTTTAATTGGGACTTAAATAAGAGGCAAGTCATTCATAACACTCAGCCCTTGAGCCACCGGAGCATTTTATGGCCAGCCTAATCAAAGAAACCGTGACCGATATCCACCATTGGAACGACAGCTTGTTCAGTTTCAAAACCAGCCGCAATACCAGCCTGCGTTTTGAAAATGGCCACTTTGTGATGATCGGCTTAGAGGTTGAGGGCAAACCATTAATGCGCGCCTACAGTATAGCCAGCGCAAACTACGATGCAGAGCTCGAGTTTTTCAGCATAAAGGTAGACAACGGCCCACTGACCTCGCGCCTACAAAATATCAGCGTGGGTGATGAAGTGCTGGTCAGTACAAAACCCACCGGCACCTTGATAGCTGATCACCTACTGCCTGGTCGCAATCTCTACCTGATTAGTACTGGCACAGGCTTGGCGCCCTTTATGAGCATTATTCGCGACCCTGAAATCTATGAGCGCTATGACAAGGTTATCCTGACCCACGGCGTGCGCAGCGTCTCTGAGCTGGCGTATCAGGACACCATACTCAACGAATTACCGCACAATGAGTACTTTGGTGATCAGGTTAAAGAGCAACTGATCTACTACCCCACGGTTACCCGCGAGCACTTTCGCAACCAGGGCCGCATCACCGATTTAATAACCAGCGGGCGACTGTTCCGCGACATAGGTTTGCCCACACTGAACCCTGAACACGACCGCTTCATGATCTGCGGCAGCCCCAGTATGCTCAAGGATACGGCCAGCATTTTGGATGAGAAAGGATTCAAAGAATCGCGCCACGGCAAGCAAGGGCACTATGTGATAGAGCGCGCGTTTGTTGAAAAGTAAACAGTCACCGATAAAGACTCAGCTGATTAAGTGACTGGGCCTTTATCACTGCACCCTGAACCTGCAACCTGAGGCGCTGCCAAAACTACAAAAACAAGCAACCAGCCCCAGCAAGGCTATTCACTGTCCCAACTCATAAACGGCGAGGATTGTGCCGCACCGCGATCCACCGCCAACGGCTCTGCGCCGGTGGCCACCAAGCGCCTTACCCCACTTGAGCCACCATCCAAATACGCCTGAGCCAAGGACTCATTGCGAGAGGCGTTGAGCCAAGGCTGAGAAAAACCCACAAATGCTTCCAGCTTATTGGCCAAGGTCTCGCGTAAGTGTTCGGCCAGCGCCGCGTCGGCCGCCTGTAAACGGGTAAAGTCGAGTTCAAACAACTGCAGGCAAGCAATGTCTTTGGTGTAGTGCAGGCCACGCAGGCTCCCCAACTTCACCACCGGTAACACCAGTCGCCCAGAAGCCTGACAACGCGCCTCGGCCAGCTCCGGACTGTAGGGTAAAAAGCGGTTGCTGTGCGGCTCTAGGTAAGCCAATTGAGGGATATCGTCTTCAGTCGCAGGGTCGTAATAAAGAAATAAATCACTGGGCTTCAACAACGCCTCAGGCACCCGAAAGCTCAAGGATCCCCGAGGAGAAACCTGCGGCAAATAACGCTTGCCACCGGTATCGGTCAAACGAAAGTCAGGCAGTAAGCGCCCACCGGAGCCAGTGTGCAGGGTAAAACCTCGCTCCAACACCAAGCAAAAGAGCGCGAAGTGTTCGTCCTGTGTTTTGTAGGGAACAAAGCTTAGACCCAAGTCTTCCTCGCGATCATAGCCCCACATCACACATCCTCCCACACACTCGTATCATCAATTTACTCACTGTATCGCGCCCACTCGTCATCTTCCATGAAGGGCTGAATTATAACAAACGCCAGCCGTGTATCAGAGCTCCGTTGCTCACTATTTCGCTAGGCCAAACGGAATTTTGCGGTTTGGCGACTGATCGCCAGTAAACGCCCGTCGGCACTCCACAGATAACCGTCTTCCTCCATCAAACCATCGGTCAGGTTCAGCGTATTAAACTCGCAACGCAACGCCCCCGCACCTGGCTTGGCGCGCAACTGCACGGTCAATTCAATAGTGGGCACCCAACCTGTAGGCCCATAGTGAGTAAACACCGGAGGCGGAAGAGCGTCGGCAAACAGCAGCAAAGAGAAAATGTCCTTCTCCTCCCTCTCTGCAAAGTCCACCCAGCCTTGGAACAGCCCCTTACCGCTTGGCTCACCGCCCAACATACACTGCGCTTGGCCGGGCAGCACTCGCTGCTCCACATAGCTCGTGAGCGGAATTTCTTTGACCACCGGCAGCCTCACACAATCATCAAACGCCGGCACTGCTGGGGGCTCACGCAGCTGCTGAGTTTCACCTTTTAGCTGAGTAAGATCACAAAAAGACGCCGTAAACTGCGCTTTTAACGCTCCCAGCTGGTATATCCTCGCTGTGGCAAAGCTGGTCGAGCCGCCCTTGCGCAACACCTCAACGGTAATTTCCGCTGGGCCAACCTGAGTTGCAGCCAGATAAAAACCGTTAATACTCATCGGGTCTTTGTGCGGCAGCGCCGCGCTCATAGCTCGCGCCACAATGGCCATAACGTAACCGCCATTGGGGATTGGCCCCACACACCAGCGCTCGCCGAGAAGACACGACCAACGATCATCGGCTATTTTCTTGATTGCCGAGTCACTTAAAAATGACGTCATAACCTCTCCTCTTCGTAACAGTAAGTCCCACATGTTCTAGCCTGTGCGAGTATATCTCAAGCTTGAA
>Ga0209826_1001782_pt1 | contig 14667 bp, 11 predicted proteins | sample GOMGulsemesocosm_5_FD_184637 | JGI IMG/M metagenome (GOLD analysis project Ga0209826, IMG submission 184637) | Methane-oxidizing microbial communities from mesocosms in the Gulf of Mexico - GOM15C Gulf of Mexico (SPAdes) (version 2) | ecosystem: Environmental > Aquatic > Marine > Cold seeps... | reverse complement strand
CTAAGAACAGCTACATAGCAACACTCGTTGAACGCCAGACGCGTTATGTGATGCTTGCAAAAGTTGCTAACAAAGATACGAAGAGCGTTGTGACTGCTCTAATCAAACAGGCTCATAAATTACCAAGCGAACTCTACAAATCACTTACGTGGGATAGAGGTTCTGAGCTTGCGAGCCATAAGCGCTTCAAACTAGAAACAGATATTGATGTTTACTTCTGTGATCCCCAATCGCCTTGGCAACGTGGTTCAAATGAGAATACCAATCGGTTGCTCAGGCAGTATTTTCCAAAAGGAACTGACTTGTCCCAGCACTCACAAGCCCATCTCAACAAAGTCGCACGTCAGCTAAACGAACGTCCAAGAAAGACATTGCTATTTGAAACGCCAGCTGAGAGATTTAATGCATGTGTTGCGTTGACCGGTTGAGATGGCAAGACAAAGCAGACATTGAAAGCAAGATAGATCACTGATGCTTTGTTCTATAAGCAGTTGTTAATTGCATTTGAAGCAAAGCTAGTGCCCGTTTTCACTGTGAGATAGGAGGTCCTTAATTGAAAGGTGTTTGGCGACCAGAACGGCGAAATCGCAAAATTGGCACAACGGCTTCGGGATATTCCAAGTCGAACGACATGCGTGTTCCGGAAAGCTGGCAGGATAAGCATGGAAACTATTCTCTATTTTATGAACGTCTTGAATCAACCCAGGAGCAGGAGGTTTCGATTGGTAATTTCCAATTAAAAATACTGTTTGAACAACCACACGAGAACTGTACCTACGGATGCTCTCCGCTTGATGTAATCAAGATATTAACTTCAGCAGTAGAGCAAACACCCAGCCTGCCGGATATTATAGCTTTCCGCCAACCGACCCGAAAACAACGACAACAAAAGCCTGTTTGGGGAAGGTTCCTCTACTTTGCGGAGGTCGGAAAGCACAAGGGTACTGCCATTATACTTGAGGCGCAGGAATTAGGTGCAGAGCTTAAATGGTCAAAACGTATGACATTAGACGACCGTGCAGAATATGACCGTTTGATTGCAGATGGGCATGTCTTCAAAGCAGATAAACGATGCTTTCAAGCGACACTTGCCAAATGCCCGGTACGAAACACGATCTTATACAGAACGTTGCTTCATGAGCTGGGGCATTGGGTTCAATATCATCAAGAGGTTCTTAATGAGTCTACAGCTCTTGATGAAGATCAGGATGTAGCAAATGAATTATATTTTGCCAAACCTAACTCTGAACGAGAGGTTTATGCACATAATTTTGCGGCAAAACTCAGTCAGGCCTTAAAACAGAATGGAAAAATACCGTTCGATCCTATGGTGCCAGATAAAGCCGATGTTGATGATACGGTGAAAAAATGGATGATTTGACTACAATAGAAGAAGATATTTCCTTCGTTGAAATTGCGTTTGTAAATTTCGACCAATGGATGCTTACTATTGCTTTAAGAGCTTACACAAAAGATCAAACTGTTAAAGGTATGGTTCACTTGGTTTTTAAGGGTGTTCGCGGTTTTCGGTATCTCGATGAAGGAGACATGCTCCAATATCCGTTTCCAAAAAACTGCACAAAAAATTATTTTCAGGAAATAAATCACAAAGGCTGGTCAGAACAAGAAATCAAGTTCGGCAATATAGTTACGCCTGGTCATTTCGAGTATCTTGTGGCTACTGATAACGAGTGCATAAGCGTCTTAGCATATGATGATCCTGTCGTAATTAAAGAACTATGACCAAGCTATGCAACTTATGTTAAGGTCAGAATTTAAAATGTTGTATGCTTAACGTTTGACTTCCGATTTTGGTACAAAGCGGCAAATTTGGGTTTCTTCTATTCTGCCGATGTGAATGTCTGTTTTAGCCCAGTTTATTGATGTCGAACTTGAAGAGACCTATGTCCGCTTTCCGCCCCTTCCTGACCTAGTCAGTTCACGGCCCTTAGCCGATCTTCACCGACCAATATCGATCAGCATGTATATTCCCGAAAGCGGACGTTCGCGCAAAAACAATCAATTTGATAAATTGATGAGTCACTAGGCAGACCTAAAAGCAAATAATTCGACAAGGTGACAACCAGTGGTCCTTGTTGTAGCTTTTGTATCAGCGGTCAGGCGGTAGATTTACATAGCCCTGATCACAGCCTGAACTTTTTCTTGCCATCGGAGTGACCCGCAAGCCCTCCAATTCAAGTGGAAGTGTTTATATGTGTTGCCTGGATATCGGCATCCCGGAACAACCGAGGAGAATTTTTTATGTACCGAATGGGAATTATTGGATTGGGCCGGATGGGAAGTGCCATTGCGCAGCGCATGACTGCCGAGGGGTTTTCCGTCACTGGTTGGACCCGGAGCGGCCGATCCGTCGACAGTGTAAAATGTGTCCCAGATTTGGAAACAATGGTGGCGGACAGTGATACGCTGATCCTGAGCCTGTTTGATGACAACGCGGTTGCGGACATACTGGATAGGCTTCTGGCCTTTGACCTGACGGGCAAGCAAATCATTGATACCAGCACCGTTATCCCCAACATCCTGCAAGACCGTATCGAGCAGATTGCCAAAAAAGGGGCGAGCGCCGTTGATGCGCCGATTTCCGGAGGTCCCGAACTGGTCCTGGCGGGCCTTTGTGGGGTTTTTGTAGGTGGCGATGAAAGTTCAGCCACGAGGGCAACCGAAAGTCTTGCCGCGATATCCGGACGCATCATGCATGTCGGGCCGCTTGGCTCGGGCCTTGTGATGAAAGTCATCAACAACGGAATGGTCCAGGCGTACTTTGCCGGTCTTCGCGATTTGATGCCGTTGGCCAAGCGGGCCGGGCTCCCCCTTGAAACAGCGCTGCGCATTCTGTGTGGCGGACCCGCCAGCATGCCGCTGATCGCCGACAGGATCGCCAAGGTTCTGGGCGAGGACAAGGAAGTCGGCTTCGCCCTGAAAGCCGCGTTCAAGGACAACGAGGTGTTCCAGCGGGTTGTTGAATCCTATGGACTGAGCTCCCCGATTCTGAGCAGTTTTGGCAGGATGAAAGAGGAGGTCGTTGAAGCCGGATTATGGGAAAGCGATCCTGCGTCCCTGATCAATCTGGCCTATAGTAGTGATGACTAGTTTTTGGCAGATCCCGAACCGGCAATGATATGACCGCATATGGCACAAAGGAACTCACGTCCTCTTCTGATCCGAAACGGTCGTTCTTCGGCGATCATCTTATATCAAACTGGACAATGTTATTTATAGCCTATCGCGACATTAACTGAGTCTGGGTATACAAGCTGATTGCCTTGTGTAAACCCAGACAACGCCTCTTCTACATCGCTAATAAGCCGATCCTTTTTGATGTCTGAAAGCCCTATGAATGCCGCCGCAATTGGCATTGATCCAAGATGCAAAGTAACAAAATTCCGGGGGGCTGGCACGCAAATATCCAATGTCTGTGTTTGGACACTAACGTTGTTAAATCCAGCATCGGTCAATGCGGTGGCTAGTTCCTCTGCAGAGGGTGTTTCCCGCTGGCCGCGCTGTTTGTTGGCAATTTCAGACGAAATGTGTTTTTCGACAGCGGAACAGAGGGCCAATGTATACGCGCTGTGTCCCTCCCAAATAGAAATTGCTATACGTCCTTTGGGGGCGAGAAGACGATGGAACTCAATAAGTGCGCGCGGTTTATCGGGAAAGTAATGGTATCCATGCTGAGAAATGACCGAGTTGAAGGAATGAGATTTCAAATCAATGTCTGAAACATCACTTTCAATCCAGGTGATCGCAGAATTGGCTGCTAGGTCACGAGCAACTGCTAACATAGGAGCGCTAATATCTAGGCCCGTGACATGCCCGCTCTTGCCGGCTGCGGCATCTGCCAAGCGTGTTGTAACACCAGTCCCGCAGGCGACGTCCAACACCGCCTCACCGGGCTGTATTGCAACCAACTCCAAGAGAGCTTCTGCCCATCTCCCAAACCAAAGTGGCACCATAACATTTTCATAAATCTTTGGCGCACTATCTGTTAGTTGAAACCCTTTTTTATCAGACACATTACATCTCCCCGTTTTATTATCCATTCGATGCCGACATAGAGCTGTCTATTATCAAATAGCATATATAACGAATGTCAACGGCCGATATGGTGAGAGATGTTTTGCCTCGACCGGTTGAGACCACCGCCAATAGCGGACGTTGTGAGTGTCAAAGTATTAAACTCGTCCCAAAAGAGATGTAGAGGCGAGTTGGCGTATGTGGCTGATGGATGCTGGCGCACCCGATCTCGACACGGCCCTCAACAAGCCGCTTACATACTCCTATTATCTGCTAAGCGCGAAAGTCTACACTAACCAGCCCAAAGTCGTGGCTTTCCGCAATTGTTTGCTAGAGGAAGCGCGAATTTCGCGTTCACTGACCGGCTAGGCTCGATGAGATCGGGTAATCACTAATAACTGCGTTATCATTGATAAGTTGCGGGGGGCTGTCCTGGGTCACAAACGGTTTTTTTATATTTAGAACAACCGAGGCCATAGTCAGCGCTAAAGCAAGCTTTTGACTTGCGTTGAATATTCTGCCTATAAATCAACGGCCTGTTGAGGGGCTAAGACTCTTTTTCTTAGTGGGCTGACAAGTTTTGCTTTTTGGCCGACTAAATACACCCCAAAAATGATTATTGCAATCGCAGGAAGACTATTTACTGAAAGGTTTTCGCCAAGAATTACGACACTCCAAAGCAACCCTGATAATACAACTGTATAGGCTTTTTGACTGGCAAATACGGATCCTGCAGATGTAACAAGTTTTAAAAGTAGAAAATAGGCTGTAGCATCTGCGAGAGAGAACAACAATATTGAGTAATGAAACGACCCGACTGGCTCTAAGGGAACTCTGAAATCTCCTTCAAACAAGGATACGAAAATGAAGATAAATGTTGTAAGAAGCATGACATATACTTGCGCATTCAAAGCGCTCGAAAAGCTCTTGAAATAATTACCGACCATTACGTTTTTGATCGCGTATGCAAGAGGGACAAATACAGCTAGGCCGATCCAGAAAATATCACCAAATGCTCCATTCTGTCTCAGATCGGGAAGAAAAATCCAAATACACCCTGCCAAAGCGATCAAAATTCCAGTGAATTTCCGTGGCGTAACTGAAGCGACGCCACTTAATCCCGCAATAATGGCGGCAGCCACTGCTTCAAGCACCATAATAAGTGACATTGCAATGCCTGAAATATGACCAGAAACGGAAAGTAGTAAATAAATCGGAACGACCGTTCCCACCAAGCTCCAAATTAGAATTTTTTTCATTGTGTCAGAAGAAAATTCCAGTTTGAGCCTCCTGTTGGATATGAAACAGGCAATAAGCAAAAAAACGGTCGTTAAGGAGGATGTGAGCACCGCTAAGTTTGAAGCGGAATATTCTGAATTACTTAGTAAATTACCCAGAACTGGCCTCAGCCCAAAGCAAAGACCAACAATCAATAGTAAGAAAACCCCTTTGAGAGTAACAATCTGCTGACGCGAATGCTGGAACCGATTATAGACATCGATTGATTTATTCAGAAAAACAAATGCCAGATTGCCAATAGCATCTTTTCTTTCCGCAATATCAATTATGTCCAAATTTTTCGGATTGAGGCCATCTTGGTCGAGATGCTCAGCTGCTTTCGCTAAGCGGTCCAATTGAAGCAAAGTATCCTTATCTTTATCCTGAAGACGCTTTCGCTCCAAACACGCTTCCAGTCGAGCTTCTAATAACTCAAGATTGAAATCCGACGGCAAGAAATCCTCTGCGCCCAACTTTATAGCTTGAACAATGTCGTCCATCGCTTCAGAAGATGAAATGACAATTATCGGTATGTCCCTATATCGACCGTCAGATTTCAAATGTGCCAACAATTCAAAACCGTTCATTTTTGGCATGTAGATATCAAGCAAAATCAAATCAAATTTTTGAGTTTTGATGAGTTTAAGTGCTTCATCTCCATCACCAATAACAGTAACGTCGTGACCAATCTGCTTAACAGCCATCGACATCTTTAGTCGTTTTGTCTGACTATCGTCAACAATCAGGATTTGGCCATGCTGGGTTAGCGGACTGGGTAGCAAAGTCATCAAACAACCCACTTTCTGATTTTCGTCTGGCTATCCATTCGAGCTCATTCCTCGTTTAGTTCGGCATATAGAACTTCTAGTTCAGCAATACCTTTTCTGTATTCAGCGTCGATCTCACTGATCATGCCATCGCATTTATCGAGATCTTCAACCCTGCATTTTTCTTCAAGTACGGCGCTCAATTTGCTGACATGTTGGATTCCAAAATCCTTGGAAGTTGACTTCAAAGTATGTGCGGATCTGCGAATTACCTCTGCATTTAGTGATTTAGCACCCTCCTTCATAGCACCCAACAATTCCGGCCCATCTATGAGAAAACTGTCAATCAACTCTCTCAAAGACCCCAAATCATCCCCAATCAGTTCTAGAAGTTGTGTTAATTTCTGCTTATCTACTAGCTCCGTCTTATATTCCATACCGTCCCCCTAGGTGGCGCCCAATTCGTATTCTTCCTCACGTCTGTTGCTGCGCAAATGTGAAGCGATCTTGATCCCATCCATCAATGCATCCAAACGCATGGGTTTACTAATATATCCATCCATACCGGCTTCCATATATGCCTCGCGATCACCGGTCATTGCGTTTGCTGTCACGGCAATAATATGAACATTTGCATCCTCACTATCGAGTTGACGAATTTTCTTGGTCGTTTCACACCCGTCCATGTCTGGCATTTCAATATCCATTAAAACAAGATCGAATTTTCCTTGCTTCAACACATCCAATGCATTTGCACCACTTACGGCAAGGTATGGGTCGTATCCCAGTTTTTTCAATACCATGCTTCCTAATTTGCGGTTCGTCGCATTGTCATCCACTAAAAGAATATTAAGCGGGTAGCGATCTGCAACATTCCCATCAAGTTTGGTTTTACGATGCCGGGAAAGATGGTGTTTTTTGTTTTCATCTAATGAAAACACATCAACCAAGATATCCAGTAACGGAGAGGGTTTAAGCGGAGAGGCCAAACGTGCCGTTATTTGTGGATGAGAAAATTCTTTATCCACTCCGTCACTCGGCAAGGCATTTGAGCCAAGCAATATTATTGGAAGGTTAGACTGCTTCACCTGAGTTCGAATTTCTTCAATCACAGGTAAGCCGCTCTTTGAGCAAATTCCCTCATCAATAATCGCCACATCGTTATCTTCAAATATTTCAGAAAGGTAACCCGGTTTCCCATCGATGGACCGGGTGTAGGTAACGTGAAGCCCCCACTTTCCTGCATATAAGTGAATGACTTTTCGCAGCATTTCATTATCATTAATAAACAGGAGCTTTTTACCAAAGAGCAGCGGATTTTCAACCGCCAACTGATCTGTCGCATCATGGTGAATTGCTGGGACACGAATTCTAAAATAAAATGCCGTTCCTTCACCAACTTTACTTTCTACACGAACACTACCGTCCATCAACTCAACAAGGCTTTTACTGATTGCCAATCCGAGACCTGTTCCGCCATACTTCCGGGTTGTCGTGGCATCAACCTGACTGAAGGACCGAAATAATCTATTAATCTTGTCCTCAGGAATACCAATACCCGTATCTCTAATGCAAAAGACAAACTCACAAATACTGTCATATTCATCACCAGGTGCCGTTAGAATTTGATCTTTGTCACGGTTCATCAAATCAACGGAAAGAACGATATCCCCTTTATCGGTAAACTTAATTGCATTGCTAAGAAAATTAATTAGGATCTGCCGTAATCTGCCATTGTCCGCAAAAATGGTTCTAGGAATATCTGGATCCATTATGTAAACGAGGCTCAGACCTTTTTCTGCTGCTTTTATATTTACCAAGTCTAGTACACTCTCGATACACCCTCGAAGGTCCATTCGTCTGGGGTCCAACTCCAACTTACCAGCCTCAACCTTCGAGAAATCAAGAATATCATTAATAATAGTAAGTAAGGATTCCGCACTGTTGTTGATTGTTTCGCAAATATCCGCCTGTTCTAACGATAACTCAGTCTGTATGAGCAAATTGCTCATACCGATAACCCCGTTCATTGGCGTTCGGATTTCATGGCTCATGGTTGCCAGGAAAGCGCTCTTGGCTTGGCTTGCATTTTCAGCGTCTTCTTTAGCTTTCACAAGCTCCAGCGACAGTTCTTTCATCTCTGTCAAATCTGTGTAGACAGAAACAATGCCACCACTTTCCAACTTTCGTTCGTCTACTTGCACCCAACGATTGTCCGGTAATTGTTGAATGAAAGACCCTGTCGGATTTTTATGCTTGTCTATTCTATGGCTAATTTTTTCGGCAGTTAGTTCATCAGGAAATCTCTTTCGATATTTTTCTCCAGCCGCAGTCGCAATTGTAGAAAACGTTTCACCAGTTTTAATGTATTCTTTAATTTCTTTGTAAAAGTCATCCCTATAGGTTCGGTTGAATATAATTAATTTGCCGTCGGCATCGTAAAGCGTAAACCCACCAGAGATATTCTCAATTGCATCGCTCATGCGCTGCCGGGCCTCTTCAATTTCCTGCAAATTTGTTTCTCTGACTTCGATAGCGGTATCTCGAAAAACAGTGAGCGCGCTTGCCATTTGACCGAGCTCATCGTCTCCAACACTCGGCAATTCGCCCTCTAAATCGCCACGTGCAATTGCAAGCATACTGTCCTCCAATGCGGATAGACGAGCGATCACATTACGTTTGATGTAACGTGTTACAATCAAGAACGAACTCGTCAGTGCTGCGCAAACCAAAACGAGTAAGATAATAAAAGTTACTTTTTGTGTTGTTGCAGCTTCATCGTTTGCAATCTTCATAATGGCTTCAGCCGATTTGACCAGCCGGTCAACTGCATTTGTAAAGCGCTCAGACAGTGCGTAATTCTCTTGAAGTGATTTTTCTGAAGCGGCGGCTAATTGCAGTTCTACGCGACGTGCATTTGGTATACTTTCAGAGCCTTCCAGATATTTTTGAAGATCCCTGGAAAACTTCATAATTGCGGTACGTCTTTCTTTATTCGCCAAAGCTAAAACACGCTGTACTTTAGCCAATGACCAATTAACTCGGACTACTGATGCTTTGATTTCCGTTTGGGATTTTGCTTCTGACACCTCAAGAAACTGGGCTTTAATAATAGGGACAACAGTTTGCGTGTCCCTAATCTCCTGATAAATGGATTGTGCATCAATTAGCTGAAGCAATTGCACCTTCTGACTTGAACTATTGTCAGCTAGCTTATCGACATTTCTTCGCAGTTTTTTTATTTTTAGTTCAAGTGAGTCTCCCCAAGTTAAAAGCTTCTTTTCCAGATCCTCTGCTGTCTTTAGTGCCATTGTCAGACGTTGATGCTTTTGTTCTTCAATAACTAATCCAGCAATAACTACGCGATTTAGTGCCTCAATGGTTCTCCGGAGTTGATCAATCGATCTGGAAATTGATGCCACGGTTTCTGTTTCAAAACCCTGTTCTATGAGCAAATTTAGCAAGGCATTCAAATTATTGGTATCGTCTCCCATTTTTTGGAACAGAATATTTTGCTGTTCCAACGTTGTCACAATTAACAAAGCCGGAGCAGCCGTCACTATCCGTTCTGCTTTTCGAGATAAGTCTAGAGAGACAAGCGCGAGAGGGACACTTTCCTCTGTAATTCTTTTAATAGCCCCGTCAACGCGAAGAGATGAATAAACCGCAACGCTGACCGAAAGAAGCACCAGTGTACTTAAAGCAGTAAAAGCGACATAAAGGCGTTTGCGAACACCTGCCTTTTCATGGAAAAGATGCGAAACGACATCAAAACTAAATCGACTGACCATTTTATTTCAGCAACTTCATTTCCTTGTAAAATCGTTCTGCACCTGGGTGGAGTGGAATAGCTATTCCTTGCAGAGCAGAAGACAGCGTGACTTCCGTGCCTTTGCTGTGACCAATATCCAGCAAGCGACGACTTTTTTTATTCCAAAGCGCTTTTGTGATCTCATAAATTAGTTTATCCTCAACCTCTGCGCTCGTTATCCACTGCGCTCCAACTGCCAGTGTTTTGATTGGACCGAGATTTTTATAAGCGCTCGCAGGAATTTCATCGATGCTATAAAATCCGTAGGAATCTACAATTTTTTGAGCATTTGGACCATCAATCGGAACCAACATAATGTCCGCGCGCGATGCCAACTCAATGACAGCATTTGTAGGGTATCCTGCTGTTACGAAAAAGGCGTCTAAGGTATTTGAAATAATTGCATCAGACGCGGGGGCTGATTTCAGGAATTGAACCTCAATGTCTTTCTCTTCCATCCCATAGGCGTTCAATATTTGGAGTGCATTTACATAAGATCCAGATCCTCGCTCGTCTAAGGAAACACGTTTACCTTTCAGGTCGGCAACAGTTTTGATATTTGCGCCTTTGCGAGCAACTAATTGAATATGTTCGAGGTAAAGGGCAGCGATTGCTCGAAGTTCATTTGCGGGAGACTGTCCGTTGAATTTTCCTGTTCCAGTGTAAGCCCAATAAGCAATGTCTGATTGGGAAAATCCGGAATGAAACAGGCTAGATTTTATTCCATCGATGTTATCAACGGAACCTCGGGAAGACTGCGCCATAGAAACTAGTCCTGGCACGCCACAACTTCCGCCTTCTGAGCAAATCCGTGATCCGGGAGGGTTGGAAATAGCGTGTGCAATCGTGCCGCCAAGTGGATAATAAGTCGCTCCTGTTCCTCCTGTTCCGATAGAGAAAAATTTCATTTCTTGGGCAATCGTACTATTCGATAAGGTAAGTAAGCCACATAGAAAAATCACTGCAATTGCCATTATTTTTTGACACATTTTTCTTTCCCCCAATTGTCGTTACTGCTTCAATAAAAGCTGTCTATTCAGTGTTCTGATATCCTTCACATTTCACCGAAAGTAAAAATGAACCTTCAGTTAGTCTTTTTCAGAAAGCACGAAGTGAATTAATTAAAAAAATACAATAAACGTTTTTGCCAATTACAATTTTTCTAATGAAAGGCGTGAGTTCTCAGCGAGGACTATACAAAAACAAGGCGATATTTTTGGCAAACTCTATCTATAATAGATTAGACCAATGTTATTCTTTTCTTAACTACACTATTCAAGTGAATTAGGAAACAAATTAAAACTACCTAGTACACTTGCGAAATTCTACACGTATTGGGAATTGAGTAGTAGATACTTTGAGCATCACCAGTATGCACTAATAAAACGTATGTAATAATTTCGCACTAGAAAATCCTTTCAATTAGGCCGATAAAATGTATTTGATTGAATTGTAATAAAAGACAGATTTTTTTTGCCACAATATTTTGTAGAAAAACAGCATTTTCCTCGGCTCAATTATCTACCGGAAGGAAACATTGAAGGACAAAGCCTAATGTCAGTTCTGAGCACAGTTAAACAATTGGCCGATAATTGAATTTAGTCGCTTTGGTTCGCTTTGCCGTACTTTGAGTCATTCAAACGAATGTCCGCTTTGTCTAATTTTAATGATGGCGAGCTTGAAGATGCCAAAGTCCGCTTTCCGCCCATTTGTACAGAATGACATGACGGCCCTTAGCTGCCGTTCGAGACTTATTTGTTTTGCGTTCTGAGTTTCTTCGAAGCTGACTCTCAGAAACAAGTGTGATTATATACTCTTAATGACAGAAATCGAGACAAAGCGGACACTAGATTTCGGTTGATTTGTGCAATTAGGCAGACAAAAAACCACCCCGGGAAGTAGCCCGGAGTGGAAGAGCAAAAAGTCTATTATTTCCTGGTGATTGGAGCATATTCGGAACGCCGCTCCAAGAGCACGGGGTAATGCTGAGTGAAAACATAGTCTGTATCTTTAGCCAACTCATGGCAAGCAGCACAGTTTTCGTATGGATGCACTGTTGCTGTAGCCTTGTAAGGCTGACCAGAACCGGTAGAGAAGTCGAAAAAGCCCCAGCCACCGGGCGCGTCAGGAAAACGCTTGCTATCCTTATATTCGAGAGCCAGGACAATTGGTTTCCCAGCATAAAAGCCACGACCGGGAGACTCTAGAATTGAGCCATCCGGATTTTTATCAGCACCATCAGCGAGGAGCACCAGTTCCTTAACGATCTGCGTACCTTCAGCAAATTTCCCAGTGCGCTTGAAGTGCTCCCAAGCGGTTGGCTCCATATAAGTATAGTGAAACTCGGGAAACATCGCTTTGCCATCATTCAAGCCATTTGGTGTCAAATTGGCACCAACAAAAACCCAAGACCGCCAGTTTACAGGTAATTTTACCTCACCATTATTTGTAAACTCCGCACCCGTCACGCTTAGCTCATTACTCTCTGCACGGCTTAGTCCGCTCGTAAAAAAGCCGATCAGAAAAATCAGTGCCAAAGCAGCTGAAATGGCGACAATTATTTCGGAAACTCCCTTGGCATAGGTAGTAGGCCTTGCTCCCTCGGCCCTTACCGCACTGGGGGGTGACTTGTTCATGATAGATCTCCTGCAAAAATTGATCGCTGTAGTTGGTGTGCTATCAGTTGTGGTTGTGATAAACTTTGTTCATAATCTTCCAACTGCCGTCCAGTTTCAGCAATGCAAGTTGATCGGTGTAGCGAGCGCCACCCCAATTAAACAACTCAATGCGTGCTGTCGCTGTTGAGTGGTTCACATCGATGCCACCAATCTCTGCGACAAGGTCTGGTGACGGGTCCCGTGAGTCGATAGCATCAAACAGGTTCTGGATTTGGCCGCCTTCCAATTTGCCGTTTGAGCTGAAGAACATGGTTGCATTTTCGGCAAAGGCTTCTTTCATAATTGAAGATTTTCCCTTACGGCCGCCTTCAATGTATTTTTCGATCGTTGCGACAATTTGATTATGGTCAGACATAGTTCTAATCCTTTTTTAGGGGGTGTCCGTGCGGCGGAATAATTCCGCTACACCTTTACTAAGTTCAATTGGTTTGCTGTTGTGCAGTGCACTGATGGGCAAAGCCTATCCAGCCAGTTTCGCTAGCAGTTGATACGCCACCTTCGCGGATGATGCCGGATTCTGCCCTGTGATCAGGTTGCCATCGGTTACGACCAAAGCTTCAAAATCGTTTGTTTTTTTGAAGCTAGCACCGCGGTCAATAAGGATATCTTCAACTAAGAAGGGGACAACATTTGTGAGTCCAACAGCATCTTCTTCACTGTTTGTGAAACCAGTCACCTGACGGCCTTTGATAATATAGTTGCCAGATTGGTCCTTCGTGTTCGCTAATACGATTGGTCCGTGACACACCGAGGCAACTGGCTTTTCTGAAGCCCAAAATTCTTCAATGAGGCGGATCGACTGTTCATCAGACACCAAATCCCATAGTGGCCCATGACCACCAACATAGAAAATTGCATCGAAGTTTGAGGCTTGCAAGTCTTGTAGGCGTTTGGTCTCGGCCAAAGAGATGTTTGCTGCGACATCGGATTTAAAGCGACGGGTATCTTCTGTTTCAAAATCCGGCTCGTCGCTTTTTGGATCGAGAGGCGGCTGTCCCCCTAGAGGAGACGCTAATGTTATTTTGGCACCTGCATCAAGAAACGTATAATAGGGTGCCGCTAATTCTTCGAGCCAGAAGCCTGTCTTTTTGCCGGTATCGCCGAGCCGGTCATGGGACGTGAGAACGATGAGAATATTTGGAGACATGGTGATTTCTTACCTCATTTGTATGGCACGCCAATCGTGCCTTTCATGAAATACAAGATAGTGTTAGTGCTGTGGATTGATTAGTAGGATAATTTGTACTACATTATTACTGTACAGTAATAATGAGGTCTGAAATGTCACCGTGGGAAGGTATTCAGGAATTTATGATGGTGGTGGAGGCCGGTAGCTTCACCGCAGCCGCTAAACGGCTTGGCGTCTCTTCCGCTCACGTATCCAGACAGGTTGCCCGTCTTGAAGATCGGGTTAATGTCAAACTATTAGCCCGTTCGACCCGGGTCGTGCGATTGACAGATGCAGGGAATGATTATTATCGCAAGGTAGAGGATCTAACGGCGGGCATGGAGGAAGCCAATCAAGCTGCTGCAGGCGCCGACGCTCTCTTTGCGGGTCGTATTCGCGTATCTGCAGCGGGGGCATTTGCCAAATCGAAGGTCGCACGCATATTAGCACGCTTTGCAGCAGAGCATCCTCGTGTGACAATTGAGATGGATTTTAATACCCGGTTTGTAGATCTAATCGATCAAGGGTTTGATTTTGCTGTCAGGTATGGCGTTTTAACCCATAGCGGTTTGATAGCCAGAAGACTTTCCTCCCGTAAAATGGTGTGTGTAGCATCACCAGCGTATTTGGCTCAACACGGGACACCGTCCGAACCGTCCCAGTTAAAAGGGCACGCCTGTTTGATCATGAACTCAGATCGGTGGGCTTTTATGCAGCCGGATACGTCTGACCCAATAGAAATACGTGTCTCTGGACCATGGCGGGCAAATAGTGGACACGCGACACGCATGGCCGCAATCGAAGGATTAGGCATTAGCTATGCTCCTTTGGAGAATTTACAAGATGCGATCGAAAATGGAGAGCTCCATACCATTTTAGAGGGTTATGAGGATTGTAGTCGCTCTAGTTGGCTGGTATATCCAGAACGGC
>Ga0209826_1001781_pt1 | contig 14674 bp, 12 predicted proteins | sample GOMGulsemesocosm_5_FD_184637 | JGI IMG/M metagenome (GOLD analysis project Ga0209826, IMG submission 184637) | Methane-oxidizing microbial communities from mesocosms in the Gulf of Mexico - GOM15C Gulf of Mexico (SPAdes) (version 2) | ecosystem: Environmental > Aquatic > Marine > Cold seeps... | reverse complement strand
TTTCAATGTAAGAGTTAAAACTACTTAACTAAAAGCCGCTAGTAATTTGTCATTATTAGCGGCTTTTAGTTTAACAAATTAAGATCTGTTATCTTTTTTAATGACTATTTTGATATTTTAGCCCATGTGTCACGTAAACCTACCGTACGGTTAAAGACTAACTTACCTACTTCTTTAATATCATTATCTAAACAAAAATAACCTTGGCGTTCAAATTGAAATGCAGCTTCTGGTTTTGCATTCTTTAAAGATGGCTCTACTCTCGCTTTTTCAATACTAATTAAAGACTCTGGGTTAATCACGCTATTAAAATCATCTTCCGCCGCTGGGTTTGGCACAGTGAATAACCTATCGTATAAACGAATAGTTGCATCAACTGACTTTTCAGCATCAACCCAGTGAATTACACCTTTAGGTTTAGTACCGTCGGTTGGGTTTTTACCTAAAGTATCATCAAGATAATTGCAGTATACTGTTGTAACATTACCCTGCTCATCTTTATCACAACGTGTAGCTGTAACAACATAAGCGCCACGTAAACGCACTGCTTTATCAATCACTAAACGTTTGTATTTTTTATTCGCTTCTTCTCTAAAATCTTCTGCTTCAATATAAAGTTCGCCACTAAACGGAACAATGCGTGTACCTTGGCTTTCATCACTTGGATGATTTTTAACGACCAAGTCTTCAGTTTTATTGTCTGGATAGTTTTCAATCACAAGTTTAATAGGATCAAGCACTGCCATTGCACGCGGAGCATTGTCATTTAAGTCTTCTCGAATACAGGCTTCTAAAACGCTCATTTCAACGGTATTAGCCATTTTAGTAACACCAATGCGCTTGGCAAATTCTCTCATTGAGGCTGGCGTATAACCACGGCGCCTAAAGGCCGCAATAGTTGGCATACGAGGATCATCCCAACCATCAACCAATTTTTCTTCAACTAAAAGATTTAATTTACGTTTACTCATCAATGTATATTCAAGGTTTAAACGTGAAAATTCATATTGATGCGGAACAGCAGGTACTGAAACGTTTTCAATAACCCAGTCATACAAACGACGGTTATCTTGAAACTCCAACGTGCAAATTGAATGCGTAATTCCTTCAATAGCGTCTGATAAACAATGCGTAAAGTCATACATTGGATAAATACACCATTTATCACCTGTTTGGTGATGATGGGCAAACTTAACACGATAAATAATTGGATCACGCATACACATAAAGCTTGATGTCATATCAATTTTTGCACGTAATGAGCATTCACCTTCTTTACATTCACCATTTTTCATTTTTTCAAATAAGGCTAAGTTTTCTGCTACCGACGTGTCACGAAATGGGCTATTTTTTCCTGGTTTATTTAATGTACCTCGATATTCACGAGTATCTTCGGCGTTTAAAAAACAGACATACGCTAAACCTTTTTCGATAAGCTCAACGGCATAATCATGTAATTGCTCGAAATAGTCAGATGAATAATGCACATCACCCGCCCATTCAAATCCTAGCCACTTAACATCTTTTTGAATAGCATGAACATAGTCAATATCTTCTTTTTCAGGGTTGGTGTCATCAAAACGTAAATTACATAAACCATTATAATCTTGCGCGATACCAAAACTTAAACAAATAGCTTTAGCATGGCCAATATGTAAAAAGCCATTAGGCTCTGGCGGAAAACGCGTCTGCACATGGGTATGTTTACCACTAGCTAAGTCTGCATCAATGATTTGACGAATAAAATTAGTTGGGCGATTTTCAGCTTCCGACATCCACAAAACCTCTAAAATAAAAAATTAAAATATAGTAATAAATGATTATAACAAGTGTTGATTCTATCGAATAGCTACTATGTAAATTTTTACCTTTTATTTTACAAAAAAAGAACGATTAAAAAGCACTTTAACTTATCTGATTTTTATCTTATTATTTTTATTCATACATTTTACTAAATTAGAATTAAATATGTTGAAACAAGAAAATATAGCTTTAATTGTAATCGATGTTCAAGGATCTTTAGCAAAACAAGCGCAAGAAAATGATAACTTAATTTACAATGTTCAAACAATGATTATGGCATTTCAAATATTAGAATTGCCTATTATTTATATGGAGCAATACCCAGAAGGGCTTGGTTGTTCAGTAGTAGAAGTGGCAAGCTTATTGTCAAATAATGACGTTATTACTAAAACATCTTTTAGTGGCTGTGGTAGTAATGAATTTATTGAACAACTACAAACCATAGATAAGAAACAATTATTAGTGTGTGGAATTGAAACACATGTCTGTGTTTATCAAACGGTTGCCGATTTGCTTGATCGTAATTTTTATATTGAAGTGATTAGTGATGCTGTTTCGTCTAGAGCAAAAGAAAATAAACTGCTCGCACTTAATAAAATGCAGCAACTAGGCGCTTCATTAACGAGTGTTGAAATGTGTCTATTTGAAATACTTAAAAATTCAAAATCAAACAAATTTAAAGAAATATCTAAACTTTTAAAAGAAAGAACAAAAATATAGCTTTAGTATTAGGCTCTGTTGAGCCTAATCATTAATCTAAAAATTGACTGCTCAGCTGAAAAAACACGATTTTTAAAGCAATAGGAAAAGTAATTAAAAACAAATAACTCACATAAAGTAATGGTAAAACTACTGAAATAGCGAGTAATACTGCATACATCATAAGTGTTTTTTTGTTATTTTTAGCAAATGAAAATGCTGTCACAAAATTATTAACAATTCCTTTATTATTTATACGCGCTATTAAACAAGGCAACACACCCACAATAAGCGATATTAAGGCAAAAAAACAAGCTAATATTAAATTTGCCCAATAAAACTGCTGACTAAAGTCAGTTCTATTTTCAGTATTAATGTTAAATATTTTGGCTAAAAAGGATGTTTGGTCAACATAAATACTATAAATGGCAATAGCATCGGTCATCCATATAATAAAAAATACAAATTGAATAATAAGCACTAAACCAATATTTTTTAAAAATGCAGATAAATGAAACTGATACCCTTGATTTTCTTTACTAAAAACCAAAGGGTGTAAAATCAAACTCACTAATGGAATAAATAAGATAAACCCTGCACAAAAAGAAACATACATAGTTTCTAATTCGTAAGAAACGAGCATGGTTCTAATCACTTCTGAAATGAAGAAAATCATTAATGCGAAAAAAAATAACAAACCGTATGAAATTGCTTTATTTGTAAAATTAGGAGAGGTTGTTGAATCATTTGTCATAGAAATTAGTATCAAGGAAAAAATTGATTGCATTGTAACAGGAAAATCAATCCAACATTTGACATTAAACAAGTAAAGTTATGAAAATTAAAGTTATTATAAATGATTCATTGAGCGGTGAGTATGCATTAAAGTTTTTAACACATACTCTTTCAATACAATTTATTCAAAGTAAATAAACTTAAAGACTGTCAATAAAACCTTTAAGCTTATCTTTTATTTTATTTTTGAATTGTTCTTTTAACTGTTCTTTTTGCTCTGTTTTAGCTTGTTTCCAGATAGAAGATAAAGCCTGTTTGAGTAATTCAGCACCAAATTGACTTGCTGGAACTCCTGCATCACCACCAATGTTAGTTAAGTTTATATCTGCTAAGGTCAACTGATGCACTTTATTATCAAGCTGTGACAAGTCCATCGTTAAGGCTGTACCTGCTAAAACAAAATGATTTACACGTATAAAAGGCTCTCTAGTTTTTGGTTCATCAGACCCTTCTGATGTTTGTGCCGTATTAGATTTAGGTGAGTTTCGTTTAATTGCATCAAGAATATCTTGAATATTAGAGCCTCCTGATTTTGTAAATTCAACAAAAGCTTCAGGTTTATTAATAATAATTTTATCAATAACAATTAAGTCTGTCGCAAAACTTGCAGAATCTATTGCCAGCGCAATCTCTTTTAAAGAAAAAGCAGCATTTGTACTATATTTTTCTGGATTAGGTAAAACAAGATTATTAATTTTTCCAGTACCATCAAAAAGCTTTATCTCAACACTTTCAACCGTCACCGTTTGTTCTGTGACTTGTTTACCCACTTCTTCAATTTTACCTTTAACGAGCTCATTTAAAGCATCGCCTGTTAAAAACAAAAATATACCACCAATTAATAAGGTAAAAATAGCAACAAATACAACAACTTTTTTCATAATACTTCCTTAACTCAATATTTATCGACATAGTTTAACTCAATTAAGGAATACCTATGAATTTTTTTAAGATAAATTACACATTACCTTTCATATAAAGTTAAAAGCAAACATGCTCTATGTTAAACTAAGCTTACTTATTGCTTGAACCAATAAAGTTTCAACAATTTAAATTTATACAAGGTAGAACCATGAAAAAAACATTTTCATTAACGCATGAAAAAATCAAAACGCCCAGACTTGTTGATTCGATCAAACACGAAGTTAAAAAATATATAAAAAGAGAACGAAATAAAACATTGCCTGAAGGCGTAGATTTTTGGGATTTTGATTGCAAATACGGACATACCGAAGCAACAGCAGAAACTATCCATTTATCGGCCATCAATAAAAGTATTGATGAAGCTGAACAAAGTGAGTTAACGAGCTTTTATTTAGAGGTTTTAGTTAAACATGGCCACAGAACAGCTAAACCAGAATCCGCTGAAGCATTAACTGAAGAAAGCTAACCACTAATAACTTAAGGAATCATCATGAATATTGTTTGTTCAAATTGCTTTACTACCAACCGTATTCCTGATGATAAAGATCACCTAGACACAACTAATCAGGCAAAGTGCGGTAAATGTAAAAATGTTGTTTATAATTCAAAGCCTGTTGAGCTAAACAATAATACTTTTTATCCCTTTATTGAACGCAATGACTTACCCATCGTTGTTGACTTTTGGGCTGCTTGGTGTGGTCCTTGTCAAAATATGGCGCCTGTATTTGCGAAAGTAGCGCAATCATCCCCATCTTTATTATTTGCTAAAGTAAACACCGAACAAGTTCAACAAATATCGGCTGATGCAGGTATTAGAAGCTTACCAACCTTAGTATTTTTTCATCAAGGTGAAGAAGTAGACAGAGTTTCAGGTGGGTTAAATGAAGCTCAAATGAAACAATGGATTATGGGATGTTTACAGAAAATTTCTTAACTTTTTTCTGGCTTTCTTGACGTCACAGCGTTGACAGAGCCTAATAGACGACATACCGCACGACCTTCCTTTACACTCTCTATTTCATTTAGTATTGCATAACATTTAGAACATATTACCGCACACTAAGCTTAAAAAATTAATGCCGTTCACCTAAAGTGAATGGCATTAAGTTTTCTAATTTTATCTTTTAAAGGCTCGTTAACTTTTGCTGATTTTTACAACAGGTTATTTATTAAAAACACTGTCAATAGTGCCTTGTGCTAAACCATGATAACCAGGACGGGCTTTTTTATAGACACGCGATGCCCAAGCTCTACCTTTTTCAGTTTGCACTAACTCTTTATATAAAGGTACGATTAACTTTCTACGTCCAATAGATATTAAGTATACTTCCATTGCAGGTAAGGTAGCGTCATAGCCAGCATGTATTGATAGTAAATACCAAGCATGAGCAATTTCTGCATTTTGACTATGGGTTAAATCTAATATTTTATCTAAAGCTACTAAATGCTTTTTATCAACATTTAAAGGTAAGTTATTAATAAAATGTAGCCATTCATGTAAAGTCCACTGAGCTATTGGTAATTCATCTGCACTAACTTCTTCACTTAAAAATTGTACTATTTGTTGATCAATGACAGTAAAAGCGTTTGATGTAGGCTTAGGAACATAAGTTGGTAACCCTTGCTCATATATCCACTCATTGACTTGTTTATCAGAAACTATATTCGCGTACTTATGAGTTAAATTGGCCTTTAAATATTTTACAAAGTTTTTTGTACCTATACTTTTAAAAGCATGGCTATCAAAGTATTCTAAAACAAATGCATCAAAGCGTTCTCTACCAAATTGCTCTTCTAGATATATTAAAAATAATTGCCCTTTTGTATAAGGTACACCTGAAAATGCATCATCTGGATCTCTGCCTTTTAAATCAATATAAAGCTGTGTATCTCCCGGCGATAATTCTGCAATTTCAAAATTTAACCCTTGAGCATCAAGTGCTTGTTCCATCATGGCTCGGTCTTTACCAAAAACAGCTTCCATAATGCGGTTTTCAACATAACTAGTGAAACCTTCGTTTAACCATAAATCGCGCCAGCTTTCATTAGTGACTAAATTTCCTGACCACGAATGGGCTAATTCATGAGCAATTAAATTAACTAAACTTTTATCACCTGCAATAACCGTTGGAGTGATAAAAGATAAACGTGGGTTTTCCATGCCACCAAATGGAAAGCTTGGTGGTAATATCAATAAATCATAGCGTCCCCAGCGATAGGCACCATACATTTTTTCAGCTCGGTCAATCATCGCTTGCGTGTCTACAAACTCGTTTGCAGCCGCATCAAGAATATTAGATTCTGCATAAATACCCGTTTGATGACTCATCGCTTTAAAGTGTAAATCACCTACGCCAATTGCAATTAAATAGGCCGGAATAGCTTGAGGCATTGAGAAGAAATAATCACCATCGCGTGCTGTATCAGGGTCATTATTTGCACTCATTACTGCTAATAAATCTTTATCTGTTGTTATGCGTGCGGTATAAGTTACTCGAACGCTAGGTGTATCCTGAATTGGTATCCAAGAACGAGCATGAATAGCTTGGTTTTGGCTAAACAAGAAGGGCTTTTCTTTTCCTGCGGTTTGTTCTGGAGACAACCATTGTAAACCTGATGCTTTAGGCGTTGAATGGTAATATACACGTAATTTTGATGCTTTAAATTTTGTATTAATCGTTAACTTAGATCCTAGTACATGGTCTCGTTTAGCTAAGTTATAGCTCACTTTTAGCCAATCACCTTGATGATTTTGAGCCATAATACGATGAATGACTAAATCACGTGTATCCAAAATAACAGGTGATACTTTATTACTCATCCAGCGTAGCGATAATTCAACAAAACCTGATAATGACTTTTTATCAAAATCAACATCAAGATCTAAATAAATATGAGTAGCTTTTACCTCATCATAATTTGAATAAGTATATGCATCATTTAATATTGATGGTTTTATTTCTTGAGATTGAGCCCACGAGAATGGAACGAAAGAGAGTAAAAGTAAGCTAACAAGCGTTACTAATCGAACGGTATGCATCATAATGTAAAATCCAATTAATTGTTTTTTTTATTTTAGAGTAATTAATTGTACTGTATTTTTCATACTTTATGATAGTTTTATCATTTAATTAACGATGACTTATTTTGCTTTAGAAACAAAATTCACCTGTTTTTGTAATATATTTAATTTATCCAACACTTCACTTTTTAATTTCAACAATTTCATTGATAGCAGTTTTGCTTCTTCTTTCTTTCCTTCAAAATGTAACTCAAGAGTTTGGTGCCCAACTTTGTGTACATCAATATGAATTGACTCTAATTCATGAAAGGCTGGTAAATGACTGTAGTGCTTTTTACCATGCGTATAATACCAAGTACCTAACCTACACTCATGGTGGTCAGTAAGCTCTTCATGGTGTAATGTAAATTCATAACCTTCTAATACATTAAATATTTCTTGAACCCACTTAATATGATCACTTTGCGCAACTACAAGTGGAAAATTACTCATTTCCCATTCAGAAGATGACCAAACAGACCACGATTCATCAGGGGAATATTGCTCTATCCAATTTGGTATTTCATCTGATGGCATTGGTTTTGCGATACCGTATCCTTGAGCAGAATCACAACCTATTCTCATCAATAAAACACCATGTTCTGCTGTTTCAACGCCCTCAGCAATCACTTTACACTTAAAAGCATCAGCTAAACTAATGATACCTTTTATCAATGCTAGATCATCATTATCTTCTAGCATTTTACGTACAAAGCTTTGGTCTATTTTTATAATATCTGCTGATAAGCTTCTTAAATGGGTTAAGGATGAATAGCCCGTACCAAAGTCATCTAATGCAACGGTAATACCTAGAATATCTTGACATTTTTTTATATTATTACTTATGGCTTTAATGTCACTAAGCGCACTACTTTCTAATACTTCTAACTGTAAGTAATGAGGTGCAACTGTAGGGTGTTTATCGAAAGCATTTTTTAATTGAGAAAAGAAACGATCAGACTGTAAATGATACGACGATATATTAACACTAACCTCTATTTTAATCCCTTGTTGATGCCACATACCAAGCTGAGATAAGGCTTCGTTTATAACCCAATCACCAATAGTGATTTCTAAAGCAGTACCATCAATAAAAGGTAAAAAATCTAAAGGTGGTATAGTTCCATTAACAGGATGCATCCAACGAATTAAAGCCTCAACCCCAAATACAGTTCCTGTTTTCATATTAACTTTAGGTTGATAATGCAAACTGAATTCATTTTCAGTAACTGCACGCTTGATCTCACTTAATTTTGATTGTTTTTCAATAACTTTTTGGTTTTGCTCTGCATTGAAAAAATGAAAACGATTTCTCCCTGCTAGCTTAGCATCGTACATTGCTTGATCTGCATAACGCATCATAATATCTAGGTCTTCGTCATCTAAAGGATATAAAACCACACCAATAGAGGCACTAATATGAATAGTATTAGCATTTATGACATAAGGTTTAGAAATTGTATTGATTAACCTCTCTAGCATTTTTTCACTATGAAACGGTGATTCTAAATTGCCTAATAAGAGCGCAAACTCATCTCCACCTTGTCGAGATACAGTATCTTCATTGCGGATGATTTTTTTAATTCTAGCAGCAACTTCTACCAGTAATTTATCACCTACTTCATGACCATAAGTATCATTAACTGGCTTAAAGTCATCCAAATCAATAAAACATAAAGCAAGAATAGTTTTAGTTCTATTCGCATGGCTTATTGCCTGACCAAAACGATTTACAAATAGCCGACGGTTAGGTAAACCTGTTAACGTGTCAAAATGCGCCAGTTTTTCAAAGCGTAATTCTTGAAGTTTGCTTTTTGTTATATCGGTTCGAATGGCAATATATCGTTCTGGAACGCCTTTATTATCAAGTACTGGTACAATGGTGGAATGTACCCAGTAATGAATACCATTTTTAGCTTTATTTTGAATATCGCCATGCCAAACTTTACCACTCGATATCGTTTCCCATAAATCTATAAAAAAAGATTTTGGCTGCTTGTTACTTTTTAATAAACGATGGTTTTTTCCAATAAGTTCTTTTTGAGAAAACCCTGATATTTTACAAAACAAATCATTAGCATAAATAATACTTCCTTCTTTATTTGTAACAGAAACAATAGCATGCTCATCTAAAGCTTGTTTTTGAAAAGAAAGATCATGTAATAATACTGCTTGTTGCTTTTCTGCTTTTTTGCGTAATTCAATATTAATAAAAAGTTTACGAATAATTATAGCTAAAACTAAAAACAGAATTATCATCACGCAGGCAACGAATAATAAAATAGTAGCATCCATTTGATTGCTCATCCTACTGGAAAGTCCACAGATTCATAGAAGAAACGAATGTAGAGTTTTCTATAATCCTATTTAAAAAATCATTTGAGAAAGATGTAATGAACATAATGAGCACTCCCTTTTTTTGATATTTTTGAAACAATATATTAACAACCAATATATTACAACAAAACCTACTTATCAATCACTTAGCTTTTTAAAATTAGAAATAGATTAATTAATATTAACTAGGGATAAGCAGCAATCTTAAAATATGTAATCAAAACGGCTCATTCAAGGATTTAAGGGATATTGTTTTTATATTTAATCTGATGTGATGGTAACAGATATTTAATAATCGGCTTTAAAGCGAAGTTTAAAGCCGTCTAAACTATAATTTTTCTATTTGTATAACAACTCGGCGGTTTTTTCCACGACCTAGAATTGTATTGTTTGATGCGATGAAACGTTTTTCACCATAGCCTTTAGCTTCAATACGGCTTGCATCAATACCATTTTCTACAAAGTAATCTCGAATTTTAGCAGCACGACGTTCTGATAGCTTCAAGTTATTCCAACGTCCGCCATAACTATCGGAGTATGCATCAATCAAAACTAATTCAAGTTCAGGATCAACGTTTAAGTATTCTCGAATCATATTAATACGGCGTTTTGATGCTTTAGTAAACTCATTACTGCTGGGTTGATAGTTTAATACAGTATAAGAGATGTCATCAAAATTATAATTTAATAAGTTACCTACACAGCCAACAAAATTTTGATACGCTTTTTTAAAGCGCGCTGTTGATAAGCCTACTGATATTTTATCTGTTTCACTATACCAATCATTATAATAAAAGGTAGGACTCATTCCTTGTTCTAATTCACTTAGCATCGTCCAAGCAACTTTTTTAGGTAAGCTTGGATTAAATTGTCGATATAACTTCATATTTGCCAATGTTCTGCCTGCTAAGCCTGGACGCCAACGAGGAGGAACACTTTTTACTTCAGCTAAAGAGTAATTATCAGGTAATAGCATCATATCTAATTCAAATTCCATATTTAACTTTCGATTAGCTTTCGCATAAAAGCGTGCTTCACCGTAGTGTGGAATTTGATGAGAAAGCGTACATTGTAAACGTGTATTATTTGATAGTTCCCATTGTGAACTATTGAGATCAGCACTGTATTGACGGATTCCTGCTTGGGCTTCAGTCACAAAAACACTTACAGATAAACTAAACAGTAAGTATAGAAATGATGACACAGAAATTTTATTCATAAATTTTAGCCCAGTTAAACTTTAGCTCAGTTAAACAATACAAGGTAACAATAAAGTACTCATCATTAAATATGATGACATAGTTTATATCGTCAAAAAACAAATTTACTTTAGTAATTTATACTCTGGCTTTCTATTTATCAAGTTTATATACAGTCCCCTTGAAGATGCTCATTTAAAAAAGCCCGAGCACTCCATAATTAAGGCATATTTTTTACTAATCGTTATGCTGGGGAATATGTTCCTGATAACTATCGCTACATTAATCTTCAGCATAATATCATTGGTATTAAAGCTCTTTTCTGTAATAATCATCATCAAACATCATTTTCAAATTTCTACCTAATTTTACTATGCCTGAACCTACCTCTGAATCGAATATTGAAAACAAACCTAAATCACTCTTTGCTCAACGTTTTAGAGGCTATTTTCCTGTCGTCATAGATGTGGAAACCGCAGGTTTTAATGCTCAAACAGACGCTTTGCTAGAGATTGCTGCTTCAGTATTAAGTATTGATGAAGAAACAGGACAGTTCTCTATTGATGAAACTATTCAGTTTAATGTAGACCCTTTTGAAGGCGCTAATTTAGAAGAGTCTGCACTCGCTTTTACTGGAATAGACCCAACAAACCCTTTACGAGGTGCAGTTAGTGAGTCTGTTGCTTTAAAAGAACTGTTCAAATTAGTTAGAAAAAAAATGAAATTGGCCGGATGCCAACGTGCAATCATTGTTGCTCATAACGCAGCTTTTGATTTAGGATTTTTAAATGCTGCAACAAAACGTTGTTCAATAAAGCGCAGTCCATTTCATGCTTTTGTTAGTTTTGATACGACTACATTGGCAGGTTTAGCCTTAGGACAAACAGTGTTAGCAAAGGCCTGTGCTACTGCAAATATAGACTTTAATAACAATGAAGCACATTCGGCACTTTACGATACGGAGAAAACAGCAGAGTTATTTTGTTATATTGTTAATAAATGGCAAACCCTTGGTGGTTGGCCACTTATTGACACAACCGTTGCAGATGAAAAAGTTAACTAACCTGTCACTAAAGAATCAAAACCTTTAACTAAGTCATCAACCGCCTTCATTTGGAATAAATAAGGTTCTAACTTATCTAAAGGTAAGGCACAAGGACCGTCACATTTAGCATTAATGGGATCTGGATGAGCTTCAATAAATAAACCAGCAATACCAATAGCCATACCACTACGGGTAAGTTGAGCCGCTTGTGCTCTTCGTCCATCAGCACTATCACTACGCCCACCTGGCTTTTGAAGCGAATGTGTCGCATCAAAAATTACCGGTGCATAATTTTTCATTTCATCCATAGCAAGCATATCAACCACTAAATTATTGTAACCATAACAACTACCACGTTCACATAAGATAATATTTTCATTACCCGCTTCACTAAATTTTTTAATAATATGTTTCATTTCATGAGCAGCTAAGAACTGAGGCTTTTTCACATTGATAACTGCCCCTGTTTTGGCCATTGCTACTACTAAATCCGTTTGTCTGGCTAGGAAGGCTGGTAATTGAATAACATCAACCACTTCACTAACAGGCTCTGCCTGAAAAGACTCATGTACATCAGTAATAATAGGAACATTAAAGGTTTTTTTTATTTCTTCAAAAATCTTTAACCCCTCATCTAAACCTGGCCCTCTGTATGAATGAACAGATGAACGATTCGCTTTATCAAATGACGCTTTAAAAACATAAGGTATATTAAGTTTTTGTGTTACTTCTACATAATGTTCCGCTATTTTCATTGCTAAATCACGAGATTCAAGTACGTTCATACCGCCAAATAAAACAAAAGGCTTATCGTTAGCAACATCAATTGATTGCACATTAATAGATTTGATACTATTCATTTATCACCTTTTAAAATTAGTATTTTTGTATTCAAACAATATTATGGTGAAACTGCTTGCATTATTAAAGCACAAGTATAAGCCATGTATGTACCAACGCCATAACCAAGTACCGCGAGCAAAACACCCACAGGTGCTAAAGATGGATGGAATGCAGAAGCAACAACAGGAGCAGAAGCGGCACCACCAACATTCGCTTGTGATCCAACAGCCATATAAAATAAAGGTGCTTTGATAACTTTGGCAACAATAAGCATTAAGCTAGCATGAATAAGCATCCAAATGGTACCTAAAACAAAGTACATTGGTGTTTCAGCTATCGCCGTTATATTCATGTGTAAACCAATAGAGGCAACAAGAATATATAAAAAACTCGATGCTACTTTTGATGCGCCAAAGGCTTCAATGTGTCTTACGCGTGTGAATGATAAGCTAATGCCAATGGTTGTAGAGATAACAATTAACCAGAAGAATTGGCTGTTAAGACTATACTCTGATGCCCACGCAAAAGTACTGCCAAAATAAGGCGCTAAAATATCAGCAAAGAAATGTGCAAAACCTGTAATACCAAATGCTATGGCAATAATGGTCATATAATCATTTAAACTTGGTGCTCTTGCATGCTCTGCATGATATTTTTCAACTTTTTCTTTTAATTCTTCAATTGCACTGGTATCAGCACCGGTTTTAGCATCAATCGCTTTATGATTAGCTGCCATGAAAAGCAATACAGCCATCCAGATATTGGCAATAATAACATCAACAGTCACCATGGCAGAGAATATGTTATCACCCACTTCAAACATTTCTTTCATTGAAGCTTGATTAGCACCACCGCCAATCCAACTACCAGCAACGGTTGCCATACCACGCCAAACAGCTTCAGGACCAACGCCTCCAAGAGCTTCTGGATAGACTACGCTCATGATCATAATGGCAATGGGGCCGCCAATAACAATGCCTAATGTACCTGTTAAGAATAAAATTAAGGCTTTAGGACCTAAATTAATAATGGCTTTTAAATCAATACTAATGGTTAATAAAATTAAACAAGCGGGTAATAAATATCGAGACGCAACAAAATAAACTTTAGAATTACTACCATCAACAATATTAAAAGTATTTAAAAGTGAAGGTAAAAAGTAACACATTAATAACGCAGGAATATATTTATAAAACTTCTTCCAAAAACTATGTTGGCTATTAGATGTATGAAAAACAAACCCTAAAATTATGGCTAATAAACCTAACACTACGGCATCATTGGTTATCAATGGCGATGTTGACATTTATACTCCTATTCATCCCTATCATATGGGGATTTATTTTTATTTTAATTATTTATTTGAAGAAAGTACTTTAATGAAAAACAGTTTCACTTAGCATAAAATTATCTAATTGTAATTTTAATAATTGAGCTGCAGGATCTTTAGGGCACTGCTCAACAAAGTAACGATAATCATCAACCGCCACTTTAAAGCAATCTAATTGATGAAGCAAAAAGCCTCTATCTCGGCGTTGCAAAGGATCATCTGGGTTTAATGACACTAATATATCAACACACCTTAAAGCTCTATCAAATGATTGTTCTTTAATCAGTGCATTTTTAAATACACTTAAATGCTCAACTAATATAGCTTGCTGTTTCATCGTCACTAATTCATGTTCGCTTGGGTCCCCATCAAGTTCATCAAGACGTAAATCAAGCTCTTGCCAATCTAGTGACTCACCTGTGATAGGGTCAAAAATAATAGCAAATTGATCATCACAACAAATACGTACCATGACGTTGTTCGGCACAAAAACAATATCAGTTTCAAAGCCACAAGCATTGATGATTTCACTTATAAAAGCGGCTTTGATGATAGGAGACATTAATCGATTATTTAAGCTACTTGCGACTTTAAATGCATCAACAGGCCAAACTGATCGGTTGCGATCAATAAAAAGA
>Ga0209826_1001778_pt1 | contig 14701 bp, 13 predicted proteins | sample GOMGulsemesocosm_5_FD_184637 | JGI IMG/M metagenome (GOLD analysis project Ga0209826, IMG submission 184637) | Methane-oxidizing microbial communities from mesocosms in the Gulf of Mexico - GOM15C Gulf of Mexico (SPAdes) (version 2) | ecosystem: Environmental > Aquatic > Marine > Cold seeps... | reverse complement strand
GTCACATTCTTACGCAGGGCTTTTACCGTTGTACGCGCCACAACTTGACCGCCGATGGCCGCCTGAATAGCGACATCAAACATCTGCCGTGGGATCAATTCCTTCATCTTATCCGCCAGTGCCCGCCCCTTAAAATGCGCGCTATCGCGATGGACAATCAACGCCAGTGCGTCTACCCGCTCACTGTTGATGAGCACATCTAGGCGCACCAAGTTTGCGGCTTCAAAACGATCAAAGCTGTAATCAAGAGATGCAAAACCACGGCTGGCAGATTTCAAGCGATCAAAAAAGTCTAGAACAACCTCATTCATCGGCAGATCATAGGTAATCGCCACTTGCGCGCCCATAAACTGCAAGTCTTTTTGCACACCGCGCTTCTCAATACACAGCTTAATCACGGAACCCAAGTGATCGGGTGGTACAAGAATGTGAGCTTCTACAATAGGTTCACGCATTTCCTGTATAGACCCAGCGTCCGGTAACTTAGAGGGGTTATCAACGTGAATCACATCTCCGTTGGCCTGCAAAATTTCGAAAACAACCGTTGGCGCAGTGGTGATAAGGTCAAGATCATATTCACGTTCCAGGCGTTCTTGAATGATCTCCATATGCAGCATACCTAGAAAGCCACAGCGGAAACCAAATCCTAATGCATCAGAGCTTTCGGGCTCATAGAACAGCGAAGCGTCGTTGAGCGTCAATTTAGCCAAGGCATCACGGAAAGACTCATAATCATCAGAGCTCACAGGGAACAGCCCAGCATAAACCTGAGGCTTCACTTTCTTAAAACCTTCCAGTGCTTCCACTTCATCAGCGCGCTGAGCGTGCACGATTGTATCGCCTACCGGCGCGCCTTGAATGTCTTTAATTCCGGCGACAACAAAACCTACTTCACCTGCTTTTAACTCTGAGGTTACCAAGCGTTTTGGGGTGAAAATTCCTACCGCGTCTACCACCTGAGAGCGACCAATAGATTTTGTCACAATTTTATCGCGAGCTCGTAAAGTGCCCTGTTTAACCCTAACCAGTGACACCACGCCTAAATAATTATCAAACCAAGAATCGATGATTAGAGCCTGCAGAGGCGCGTCGACATCGCCCACAGGCGGCGGCACCAATCGAACCAACTCCTCCAACACATCCTCGATGCCTAAGCCCGACTTTGCCGAACACTGCACAGCCTCTAGAGCATCAATACCAATAACATCTTCAATTTCCTGAGCAACTCGATCGGGCTCTGCCTGGGGCAAATCCATTTTATTCAGAACCGGAATCACCTCCAGCCCTTGCTCAATAGCCGTATAGCAATTTGCCACGGACTGCGCTTCAACACCCTGGGCCGCATCGACAACCAACAGAGCACCTTCACAAGCCGAAAGAGACCGAGACACCTCGTAAGAGAAATCGACGTGGCCAGGGGTATCAATAAAATTCAACTGATAGACCTTACCGTCTCTGGCTTTGTAATCAAGCGTGACGCTTTGCGCCTTAATCGTGATACCGCGCTCGCGCTCAATATCCATAGAATCCAGCACTTGAGCGGCCATTTCGCGGGCGGCCAAGCCGCCACACACTTGAATAAAGCGGTCTGCAACAGTGGATTTACCATGGTCAATATGAGCAATGATAGAAAAATTTCGGATATGGCTGAGGTCGGTCACGATGGGCAATTACTACGTTAGGTGAGGTTGAATTTGGCGATTAAGGAAACCCTAAGCCAAGATGCCGCAAGCGGCCTAAATAAGGGCCGTAGTCTACCTGATTTGCATAGATAGCGCCATCAAGCATAGAAAGCACCAGACAAGGAGTCAGTGCAAGGCCATAAAGCCCAGAAAGAGCCAGGCTAGGACACTTGCGCATGGCTTTGCGCCGCGCAAGCCCTCTAGGCCAGGGCCTAACAAAAACGGCCCAACAGTATGGATCTATTCCTTAATAATAACGGTTCTAAACACTGGTCGCCCCTGACGGAAGAAGCGTAGCGGCAACAAAGTATTCGCCGCCATAGAAGCCTCAACCGCCTGATAATCATCAAGATCTTGAACTTCCTCAAACCCCAACTGCACCAGTACGTCCCCTGGGCGTAAACCAGCTTCCGCCGCCGCACTCTTAGGCCGCACTCGCTTCACAAGTACTCCGCCCGACAGGCGCCAAGCCTCTTTCATACGACGATCTAAAGGCGCAACAATCAAGCCTAGACGACCACCTGCCACATCGGGATCGGCGCTATCGGCCAGCGATGCCTCTCCCGTCGAAGACAAAGTGCCTACTTCAACATCTAACACCTGCTTCTTGCCGGCTCTCATCAGAGTAACTTCGATACTGTCGCCAGGCGTTACACTCCCCACTGCGTGTGGTAAATCACCAGATTCATCAATGCGACTGCGACCAAAGCGTACGATTACATCACCGGCCTTGATTCCGGCTTTTTCAGCCGGGCCGTCGGCCGCCACCTGATTGACCAGAGCACCCATTGGCTTACTCAAACCAAAGGATTTTGCCAAATCTCGGTCAACGTCTTGAATCACCACGCCCAACCAGCCGCGGTCAACGCGCCCTTTGTCTTTAAGCTGTGCCACAACTTCCTTCGCCACACCTACCGGAATAGCAAATGAAAGCCCTATAGAACCACCGGAGCGTGTGTATATCTGTGAATTAATTCCGACAACCTCACCGTCCATATTGAACAAAGGACCACCCGAATTACCGGGGTTAATGGCGACATCCGTTTGAATAAAAGGCACATAATTTTCATTGCGTTCAGTAGGAATACTACGACCAATGGCGCTGACAATACCCGCACTTACGGAAAAATCTAAGCCAAAAGGCGAGCCAATCGCCAGCACCCAGGCACCTACCTTTAAATCATCGGACTCTGCAAATGTAACCACCGGCAAATTTTCGGCGTCAACTTTTAGCAGAGCCAAATCGGAACGTTCATCTTTGCCAATAACCTTCGCTTCAAATTCTCGCCGATCAACCAAACGAACTATGATTTCATCAGCATCTCCCACCACATGGTTGTTGGTAAGAATGTAACCGTCTTCTGAAATAATAAACCCCGACCCCATAGAGCGCACATCGCGCTCCTGTTGCGGCTGACGAGGCTCGAGTAAACGCCGAAAAATATCGGGCATTTGCTGTGGTGATTGGCGGTTTCCATAGGGGGATTGCGGTGTGCGATTGTTTGCCTGAGCATGAGCGAGAGTATTAATTTTTACCACCGCCGCGGAATTTTCTTCGACAAGCTCGGTGAAATCAGGGAGCGCTCTAGCTTGGGAATGTACACTGAAAAAAACAATTAAAAACACGATCCAAACTTGCACAACACCTTTCATGTATCTACCTTATTTTGTAATGGCCCAGTCACTTGAACTCGGCTCCATTAAATGGACAACTTCCTCGCCATCTAATTCCCTATCTTGTATCTGGGGTTGCAATCGCGTGTTATCGCGGGTCGCCCAAGAATGCCAGCGAACCAATAAAGCCCCCAATAAAAAACCCAAACCACCGCCCAATACAGCCGCCACTTCGGTTCCAACAAAATAGTGCCCAAGACCACTAAGACCAAGCAAAAACACCAACGGCAATAAATATACAAACAGCGAACCCTTAACAACTACATCTTCGGGAATAGCTATCGTCACCTCTTCATTGAGCTGGTAGTTTTTTGCACTGCGCCCCGCCAACAAAACACGTATGAAAGTTGTATGGCCGCCCCACTTCGCAATCAAACCCTGACCACAACCTTTTTCTGCGGCACAACTATTACAGGTAGATTGCTGGATAGTTTCCACCCAAAGGCTATCTTGCTCAATCCCCACCACTCGTCCAGTTTCAGTAATCATAGAGCCTCTATGGCTTAAGCGTGCTGGGCAAGGACTGGTGAGGCACCATATTGTAGGCGACTCGCTGTGCCGTATTCGGAGGCACCTCGCCCACAACAGTCACCTGATAAGGCGAGTTGTTACGGACCATATTGTGCATATAAGCAATGGTGGCGCCCCTTTGGGCTTTGATGTCGGGCTGACGGGAATCATTGGGCACGCCCACAAATACAGAAAATGCAGTGAGGCCGTCGGTATACATATACATATCTTGGCCCGCATCGGTTTTGTGTTGACCCGAAAATACAAACCCTTTTGGTAGCCAGCGCGCGCGCCAACCGACGGAGTCGTTTGGGCCCACTAAATTACAGGGGCTGAGCTCGTGACCCACCACCCTATGCTGAGACGTTACGGCCTGATATTCAGACTCACCGATTGAAGGCCCAAGCTCTAACTCTACAAATTGGAATCGCTCCAAAACACGCATCTTAGGATCAATAAGCAAAGACTTCAGTGGTAGCCCTGTCAATTTATCGATAGCTAAACTGTAACCATACCGGAAGGCGTCCCGGGGCTTTACTTGAATGTTGATGACGTCTCTTCCGGCTACACGCTCTTCGCCACGGATGTAGAAATGGTAGTAAGCGTCCAAACCTTCAAATTGCTTCCCAAACACTTCGAAACGACCACGAAGTAGTTGATCGCCCGGGTTTAGACAGTCAACACGCTGCCCCTGCCGCAAGACTTCTCTCTCAGGACCGCTCAAGTGCTGTAAACGCTCGTATTCGATGCCATCTCTTACTGAGTGAACAACTCTCAAGGTACTTAAAGACCCACCTTGTTCGTAAGTAAACAAACCACGGTAATCAAGGCTGCGAACCGATTCCGACATTTGCTTGAGCAGGGCTCGAATTTGAACTTCGTCTTCGGTGGCCTGAGCCAATCGAGGCGCCAAAAATGCAAAAAGGGCAAGTGCTGCGCAACTTGCCCTGAAAGATAATGTCATGATCATTCCAGATTATTCGTCTGCAGTAGGTGCAGCCACTGTGGGTGCAACTCGGGCGAAAGGCATCATACCACGTCCGCTGTTCAGTGCTGCATGCTCAGAATGCTCCAAAATATATTGGTTGAGCTGACGATGAATTTTTTGGTCATTGACCGGTGCACTTTTTTGATAAGGCACCAGCAAAATATTGCGTGTCTCACGCTGGCTGCGAGCATTGGCCCGCGGGTCTACACTCACGGTACGCGCGCTTAACTCAGGTGCTTTATAGCCCGCAGGCAATGATATGGATGGTTGAGCTGGCGAATTACTGGCCACTTCAGGAGAATTGCTGGTGAAGTTACTCGTTTGCACGCTGACGATAACCGCGCCCGCAACGGAGGCTGCAATCGCAAAACGGCCCACTGAGTGCAAAAAACCTTGCTTGGGCTTGTAAGTGGCTTCACCTTCAATGGCCGCACTGATACTCGCCGACAGGTCTATGCTTTTCATCTCTGGCACTTCATTGCGCATTGCGCTAGCCGCCATTTGATAGCGAGACCATGTCTCTCTTACAGCGGGGTCATCTTCACTTTGCTTTAAAATTCGGTGTAATTCGAGCTCAGAAGCCTCATTGTCCATGAGCGCCGACAGGGGCTCTAGGATTGCTTGATCAGTGACTTTATCTACCATCGCTACCATGGTTAAAACTGCCTCATAATTACGCCCAGATACCTAGGGCTTATTCAAATTGGCTAAAAAACGTACGTTCATTTCCGGCCAGCACACATTATGACCGGCCAATCTTCAATAGGTTCACTTGTCGCGAAAAATTCTTTAAAAAACTTTACGCTGGGTCCATTAACAGTTTAATTTGCTTGTCGATGGCCTCTCGAGCCCTGAATATACGGGACCTTACAGTACCTACAGGACAAGCCATAACCTCTGCAATTTCTTCATAGCTCATGCCTTCAAACTCTCGCAGCGTGACAGCAGTGCGTAAATCTTCAGGCAATTCCCGAATGGCGTCATTCACTACCCGCTGTAGTTCGTCTTTGAAATAGTTGTTTTCAGGTGTATCAACGTCTTTCAGCGCGTCGCTTCCCGAGTAGTACTCGGCGTCTTCTACCTCAACGTCGCTGAGTGGCGGCCTGCGCCCCCTAGCAACTAAGTAGTTTTTCGCGGTGTTAATGGCAATTCTATACATCCAAGTATAGAAGGCGCTTTCGCCTCGAAAATTAGGCAGCGCACGATAGGCTTTGATGAAGGCCTCTTGCGTAACGTCTTGAACTTCAAAACTGTCTCTAATATAACGGCTAACAATCGCTAAAATCTTATGCTGATACTTTAGAACCAGCAGGTCAAAGGCACGTTTATCGCCTTTTTGTACCCGTTTAACAAGCTGCTGATCTGAATCCTGCGCTGGCTGCGCTGTCATTCTCTACTCCAAACTGCGGCCTAGTCTTCGCTAAAGCTCACGTTATATTTATTCAATTCAAAAATCTGTTTAGCTAGACCCAAGCGTTAGCCTTAAGTTCATGCATTCTCATCATTTTCTATTTTTAGGGCGATTTACCCTTGATTTCGACTATTTTTTGAGCAGAATCAAGACTTAAATGGTTCACGCCACTACAGTTGCTTGTATATACTACGCGGCCAATTTGAACAATAGCCGATATCTAATTAGCTTAGGCCTGTATTGACCTACTTTGGGCAATCTTTCGGAAATATGAGTATCTATCGCCATTATGAGCAAACACCTAAATTATGAAGTTCTAGTCATTGGTAGCGGTGCCGCAGGATTAACTCTGGCCCTACAGCTCGCAGACAAAGCCAGAGTGGCCGTATTGAGTAAGGGGCAACTTCACGAAGGCTCTACCTGGTTTGCTCAGGGCGGTATTGCGGCCGTTTTAGATGATCAAGATTCCGTTGATGCCCATGTTGAAGACACACTCAATGCTGGGGCTGGCCTCTGCCATCCCGATGCCGTGCGTCACGTTGTAGAGCGCAGTAAAGAAGCCATTAATTGGTTGATTGACCAAGGCGTTAATTTCACCAAAGAAAGCCCGGACGGTGATTACCACCTAACTAAAGAAGGCGGACACAGCCACCGACGAATTATTCACAGCGCTGATGCCACTGGCAGAGCCGTACACAGCACCCTCATTCAGAATATTAAGAACAACCCTAATATCGATATTTTTGAAGACCATGTTGCGCTCAACCTGATTACCCAAGCCGACAGCGGTTCACGTAAGCTTCGCTGTAACGGAGCCTATGTACTCGATCGAAAAAGCGACCAAGTGGACGTATTTCAGGCAAAATCAGTTGTGCTTGCCACCGGCGGTGCCAGTAAAGTGTATCTCTATACCTCCAACCCCGACGGTGCCAGCGGCGACGGTATTGCCATGGCTTGGCGCGCGGGCTGTCGCGTAGCGAATATGGAGTTCAATCAATTTCACCCCACCTGCCTCTACCACCCCAAAGCCAAATCTTTCTTGATCACCGAAGCCCTGCGAGGCGAAGGCGCACATTTAAAGCTGCCCAGCGGTGATCGCTTCATGAAACGCTTTGACGAACGGGAAGAGCTCGCACCTCGCGACGTTGTCGCAAGAGCAATTGATCATGAGATGAAACGCCTGGGTTGCGACTGTGTTTATTTGGACATCAGTCATAAAAGTCCTGAATTCATCTCCGAACACTTTCCCACGGTAAAAGCTCGCTGTCTGGAATTTGGTATTGATATAACTAAAGAGTCGATTCCTGTGGTGCCGGCTGCACATTATACCTGCGGCGGAGTAGTGGTTGATTTCAATGGTCAAACCGACTTGACCAACCTCTATGCTATTGGCGAAAGCTCGTTTACCGGCCTTCACGGCGCCAACCGTATGGCCAGTAATTCACTGCTTGAATGTGTGGTGTACGCACAGGCTGCAGCACAAAGTATTGAAGCCGCTCTGCCAGACATCAAAACGCCCGAAACCTCCAAAGGGTGGGACGAATCTCGAGTGACCAATTCGGATGAGGATGTGGTTATTTCTCACAACTGGGATGAATTGCGTCGCTTTATGTGGGACTACGTGGGCATTGTCAGAACACGCAAGCGCCTAGAACGCGCAGAACATCGAATTAAACTGCTGCAAAAAGAAATTGCGGAATATTATTCGAACTACAACGTTAGCAACGACTTGATTGAACTTCGTAACTTAGCTCTGGTAGCAGAACTGATAATTCGCTCGGCATCCCAGCGAAGAGAGAGCCGCGGCCTGCACTACTCCCCTGATTACCCAAATCTTGAAAATGTAGCGCGTGACTCAATTTTAGTACCCACTAATTTTGCGGGCCAAGATGTAATTGTCAGTAAGGATTAGCGCGCAATCGCAGCACAATGCGGCGAAAATCTTCGTCGCTTACGCTGTCTTTTGGTATGAGTACCGCACGCTGGTACGGTGCGTATAAAATGACTAACCATGGCCAAAGCAAGCAGTTTTTACCATCTAGGTAAATGCCTTCTCCAACTCCAGCGCATAGGCGTTGACTATAAACCGCCTCCCAGCCTTGAAGGCTATGGTTTAGTGATAAGGTTTCGCTTAATTGGCGACGCAATTCTCTCCATGCCAAGCCGGCAATAACGCTTACAGAGAGTATTTTCAGCAGACTATCCAGTGGGGTCAATAAGACAAAAATAATTGCGGAACAGTAAATCAATGAACTCAAGCACAGCAGTCCTTTTGATAATCCCACTGAGCAATTAAAAGACGGAATGTTGAATGCTGTACGAGCGCTCATTACTCTGCGGTATTAATTTTCATGCCTGTATTATCACGAATGACTTTAACAATTTTTTTCAATTCGGGGTCTTTAGGGTCTTTGCGTTTCAGCAACCAACCAAACATATCTTGATCTTCACATTCCAAAAAATCCCAATAACGCTCTTTATCTTCTTGCGAGAGCCCAGGGTATATATTCTCGAGAAAGGGCAACAATATTAGGTCGAGCTCTAACATGCCGCGACGGCTTCCCCAAAACAAACGATTTCGTTCCATTCCAACCTCTATCAACGTAACAAGCCGCGGACATTGGCCCGCGGTAGGCAGCGATTATACCGCAAAGCATAAGGTAGATGCAGCTCATATAGTGTGCTTACTTGGCTGGTCAAAGCCACACAGAAACTCTATTATGTCCACCCAAAATCGATATTATAGATTGAGCTTTGCTTTATGAATGACTGGACGACATTTTTGCACACTGAAGCCTCTGAGTTGGCTTACAGTGGAGATACGCAACTTGCCGACCTCACGTCCTGGGGGCTGCTTATAGTAAAAGGCCCGGACACCCTCAAGTTTCTACAGGGTCAACTAAGTTGCGATGTACAAGCGCTGCACAACAATGCCTCTAGTTTGGGCGCCCACTGCACCCATCAAGGCAGAGCTATCAGCTGTTTTAGAGCCTTCATGCTCGACGCCGACGCCGTGGCCTTATCGATGCCAAACGCCATCATGGCCAATGCCAGCACCGCTCTAGCGAAATATATCGTGTTCTCTAAAGCCGAGATTGACGATACAAATACGTCTTTCTGCGGTATTGGCTTGTCAGGCGCCAACGCGTCGAAGCTCATTGAAACTCATCTTGAAAGCATACCGACATCCATTGACGAGGTTTCTCATTCGGAATTGGGTTATGTCATTAAAGTGGCCGAACAGCGCTTTGAGTGTTGGCTGAAGCCAGAGGCCGCGATTGGTTTTTGGCGCAAGGCCGCGATCAAGAGTCAACGGGCCAGCCAAAACGACTGGCAGTTGATGAACATTCAGACGGGTATTCCCGAGCTGCAAGCGGAAACAATAGATACCTTTATTCCACAGATGCTGAATTTACAGGCACTGGGTGGCGTGAGCTTTCACAAAGGCTGTTACACCGGCCAGGAAGTGGTTGCCCGAATGGAATACCGCGGCAAGCTAAAAAGGCCTATGTATCGTATAGGTTTTGACCTTAGCAAAGATGAAGTTCTGCCAACGCCAGGGCAGGCCTTATTTGCCCTAGACAAAAAGCAGAGCGTTGGTAATATCGTCATCGCCGCCAGTGCCGAAGGAAATAGAGGCGAAGCCTTGGCTGTGATCACCTCCAGCAGTCTTGAGGCGGGAGACGTCTTCCTAGACGAAGAGAAATCAAAAAAACTCGCTATACTCAATCTACCCTATGCTATAAAGAACGACATATAACTAGGATCAACGTGAGCAAAACAGTATGAGTCAAGTTGTTGACCAAATTCGCCAAGACATTGTTAAAGCCATTAATAGTGATCAATTGGTATTACCTACCTTGCCGGAAGTGGCGCTAAAGGTTCGTGAAGTAGCCGAAGACCCTGACGCCAGCATTAGCGAACTGGCATCAGTGATAGGTGGCGACGCCGCGATGACAGCTCGAATCATCAAGGTGGCCAATAGCCCACTATTGCGTGCCAGTCGCGAAATTGAAGATTTAAAAATGGCTTTGATGCGCCTAGGCATGGAATACACCTGTAATATCGCTACAGGTCTTGCAATGGAACAAATGTTTCAGGCTACAACTGACATGGTAGACAAACGTCTTCGCGAGGTGTGGACTAGATCCAGTGAAATTGCCGGCATCTGTCATGTTCTGTGTAAGCAATTTACAAATCTTAGGCCCGACCAGGCTACTCTAGCGGGGCTAGTTCACCGTATTGGTGTTTTGCCTATCCTCACCTATGCGGAAGAGCATCCTTCTCTCTTGAAAGACAGTATGACGCTCGACATGGTGATTGATAAGCTGCATGCTCCTATCGGCAACCTAATTTTAAAGCGCTGGGATTTCCCGGCCGAGCTTTTACAAATACCCTCCCAGCACAGTGATTTTGGTCGTAAGGTAGAGAAAGCCGACTACGCCGATATTGTTACCATTGCGATGCTGCAGAGTTATATGGGTACTGACCACCCTATGGCTCAGGTTGACTCCCATAGTGTTACCGCGTTTGCACGCTTAGGGCTCGATCCCGATATGTTAGACGCAGAAGGCGAAGATTTGTCCGACGACATGGAAGCCGCAATGGCCTTCTTACAATAACTGAGCTTGGTATTGAGGTGGGCGCCAATCAATGGGTGCCTGCTTCCGCTTTTCCAGATAGGCATTCGCCGCCGAAAAATGGCCACAACCGATAAATCCTCGATGAGCCGACAAGGGTGATGGGTGCGGCGCCGTTAAAACACAGTGCTTTGCTTCATCGATGATTTGCCCTTTATTTTGCGCATAGCTCCCCCACAGCATAAACACCAAACCACTACGCTGCTCATTTAGCATGGCTATAGCTCGATCAGTAAAACGTTCCCAACCCCGCTTTTGGTGTGAACCAGCACTGGCCTGCTCAACGGTAAGAGTGGCATTGAGAAGCAACACTCCCTGCTTCGCCCACGACTCCAAACAACCAGAGAGGGGCATTTCGATACTTAGGTCTCTTTGCAGCTCTTTATAAATATTCTTCAGCGATGGCGGTATTTTTACACCCTCTGGGACGGAAAAGCTAAGACCATGCGCCTGACCCGCCCCGTGATAAGGATCTTGCCCTAAAATAACAACCTTAACTTGCTCAAACGGCGTTTGCTCAAGCGCATTAAACCAAAGGGGCTTGGGGGGGTAGATCAACTTTTTATGCTGAGCTTCATTTTCAAGAAATGAATCTAGCTCACGCATATAGGGAGTTTTAAACTCAGCGCTCAAAACCTCTGACCACTGGCCCTGCAGCGCCGACTTACCCCAAGTCATCTAAGCCTTCGCACTGTCGCGCGTCGAAACAGTGTCATACCAGCGCTTCAAGTTAACTTGTGAATCGTTCATGCGCAATTTTACCACCCGAGCAAAATCAACCGTACATAAGGCCAAGATATCCGCAATGGAAAAATGTTCGCCAGCAATATATGTACTGTTGGCCAGACGTTGGTCAAGCACCTCCATAAATTCTAGTGCCTGCTCACCTGCAACCACTCCATAGGCAGGAACGGGGGTCATACGATCTTTAAAAAATCCAGAGGTATGTTGAAAACACATCCCCACCTGTAACATAAAGTGCATTTCAACACGACGATGCCACATTTCTATCTCGGCTTTCTCCAGCGGAGTCACCCCCATTAAAGGCGATTTTTCCGGGTAGAGTTCTTCAAAATATCGACATATCGCGGCCGATTCACCAATGTAGCTGCCATCGTCCAATTCTAAAAAAGGCACCTTAGTGGTGACATTTTTGTCTCGCATAGTTGGAGACAAATTCTCTCCGCTAGTGATGTCGACTTGTTGGTATTCCATTTCAATACCCTTCTCGGCCAGAAACATGCGAACACGACGACAATTGGGGGCTGTACTAGCTTCAAATACTTTCACAAAAAGTCCTTTAGATTATTGAGGTAAATAGCCGGGATATCGCAGACCTATATCTTCCAGTTCGTCACTGGAATTTCAACCGTACGTTCGGCACTTGATACATAAAGAGTATTCTCGGTAATACTGACACTAAGGTCCATGGTACGCTGTATAAGCTCATTCAACTCCAGCATACACTCATAGGGAAACTGACTCACTTTCAAACCTTTAAAGCCCTCTAACACTTCCTCGTTCAGCTGCCACCAAGTGCTAGCACTTTTACCGAAACTATAAACACACACTTCTCGAGCAATTGTATTGGCCTTTTTTAGGCGGTCAGGTTCTGGCTGACCTACTTCGATCCATTGCAAAATTTGATCGTCTAAAGTTTTCAACCATAACTCGGGCTCATCAATTGAAGACAGCCCTCGAGTAAACGCCAAATCCTCATGAGCATTTAAACTGTAGGCCAAAAGACGCGCCATCATTCGTTCATTATTTTCCGAAGGGTGCTGAGCAATAGTAAGTTGCACATCGTTATAATAATTGCGGTCCATATCTGATATCGACAGGTTTACCTTATAAATAGTAGGTTTTAAAGCCATGATGCCCTTAGGGTTCAGTAAATTTAGTTTCAAAAAAATGCCCACTGACATGGGCATTTGTAACAGACTAACGACGTTTAGATTTTGGAGCGGATTTTTTTGGCCCGCCTTGTTTCGCAGTGACGTTACGGCGGTTTTGCGGAGGCGTGCGACCCTGGCCACGACTAAATCGCCCCCCTGGCTTATCCGCCGGAACCAGGTGGTTCGGGCCATCACCTATCAGGTCTTCGCGTTTCATGTTAATGAGTGACTCGCGAAGAAAACCCCAATTATCTGGATCATGGTAGCGTAAAAATGCTTTTTGCAATCGCCGTTGCTGGACTTGTTTCGGGATATAAAGCCGCTTGCTTTTATAGGTCAACTTCTTCAATGGATTGCGGCCGGAATGATACATAGCCGTAGCCAGTGACATAGGAGATGGGTAAAAGGTTTGCACTTGGTCAACGCGGAATTTATTTTTCTTCAGCCATAGCGACAAATTCAGCATATCGCTGTCTTCACAACCCGGATGCGCGGCAATAAAGTAGGGGATTAAATATTGTTCCTTACCGGCCTGCTTAGAGTACTTATCAAACATCTTTTTAAACGTTTGATAGCTTTCCATATCAGGCTTCATCATTTGATTCAGCGTACTTTCTTCCGTGTGCTCCGGCGCAATTTTAAGGTAACCACCCACATGGTGTGTCACTAACTCCTTAACATATTCAGGGTCACGAATAGCTAAGTCATAACGCAAGCCCGACGCGATTGCCACACGCTTAACGCCAGGAATTGCCCGAGTTTTACGGTAGAGTTGAGTGGTGTGTTTGTGATCAGTTTCCAAGTTTTTACAAATTGTCGGAAACACACAAGAAAGCCTGCGACAGCTAGACAGAATTTCATCGCTTTTACAGGTCAAGCGATACATATTAGCCGTGGGTCCACCCAAGTCAGAAATTGTGCCAGTAAAGCCCGGCACTTGGTCACGAATGGCTTCCACTTCTTTAAGAATTGATTCTTCCGAGCGACTTTGAATAATGCGCCCCTCGTGTTCAGTAATAGAACAGAAAGTACAACCGCCAAAGCAACCGCGCATAATATTCACCGACGTTTTAATCATATCAAACGCGGGGATTTTCGCTTCGCCATAACTCGGGTGCGGACGACGCTGATAAGGCAGGTCAAACACGCCGTCGAGCTCATCGGTTTCAAGCGGTATAGGTGGCGGGTTTACCCACAACTCCCGATTACCGTGGCGCTGAACCAAAGCACGAGCATTGTGAGGGTTCGCCTCTTGATGCAGAACTCGAGACGCATGAGCATAGAGCGCCGAATCGTTGCGCACCTTTTCAAACGAAGGCAGACGAACGCAGGTTTTATCGGTATCGAGCTTTTGTTTACTTTGCAATGGCATAGGAATAATACGCACTGCCATCTCTTCATTTGGGTCAACAGCCTCCGGCGGCTTGCCACACGCAGTGCCGGAATCAAAAGCGCCTTCTCCACCCGGCTTCGACTCATCAAAGGCGTAAGGACTTAGCAGCTCATCAATTTTGCCCGGCCAGTCAATGCGCGTAGAGTCAATTTCGGTCCAGCCATCTGGCGTGGCTTTGCGAATAACCGCTGTTCCCCGCAAGTCGGTAATGTCATTAATATCACGCCCCGCGGCAAGCTTATGTGCCACATCTGCAATAGCGCGCTCAGCGTTTCCATACAGCAAAATATCGGCTGTAGCGTCAACCAATACAGAGCGCCGAACCTCGTCGCTCCAGTAGTCGTACTGAGCAATACGGCGCAAACTGGATTCAATGCCACCGAGTACAACTGGCGTCTCCGTATAGGCTTCCTTACAACGCTGACTATAAACGATGACACAACGGTCAGGACGCTCACCGCCCTGCCCCCCTGCCGTATAGGCGTCATCATGACGCATACGCAAGTCA
>Ga0209826_1001777_pt1 | contig 14712 bp, 12 predicted proteins | sample GOMGulsemesocosm_5_FD_184637 | JGI IMG/M metagenome (GOLD analysis project Ga0209826, IMG submission 184637) | Methane-oxidizing microbial communities from mesocosms in the Gulf of Mexico - GOM15C Gulf of Mexico (SPAdes) (version 2) | ecosystem: Environmental > Aquatic > Marine > Cold seeps... | reverse complement strand
ATGCTGGTTTTGAGGCGGAAGCTGGTCCTGGCTGAAATTTTTCGAAGATTTTTTCAGAGCCACTTGTGCTTTGAGAGGGAGTGGGCAGGCTAATTTTTCCTAACGCTGTGGTCAAATTTTGAAGGCCTGACTGAACCTCAGGGCTTGGCATCTTGTTGGTTGGTAAATACCCTTTCTCGGGTCCATTCGTAGCTGCAAGGGTCGGCAACAGCGTAACCGAGGGGGGAGACGCAAGCTTTTCTCCATTTATTGAAATTATTCTGGCAATAATAACTTCATCAATAGTTTCAGCTTCCAAAACAATATAACTGCCAACAGGTAGTTGACTGTTGGCTGACATGCGAAAGTTGCCAATCTCTGTATGAAGCATTGTATCACCACCCTTGGCTCTGGCGGTTACAATAGCGGGGATAGTGGTGCCTTCGGACAGCGTTGAGACACTGGTAGCTTGGGGAATAGCAGGGCCAGATTGACCGCCGGATGGTGATGAAGAAGAGATCGGCGCAACTTCACCGTGAGTGGCTGTTGCACCTTTAAGGCCACTAATATTGGGGGGAGCGCCCCCTGAAGTCGATTTTATGCCACTCATTTTTCATATCCGCCCTCATGCGGATCCTCGGATAATACTAACTGCAATCGCTTCAATATCAGCTGCCGCAGTACTTGTCGGATATCTACTCAGCAATGCTGATTGCGATCGAATTGCGCCCGCTACTTTATCATCTTGTCGTACTATACCCGCTAATGGTGGCGTAAGCTTCAAAAAATTCTTGCAAGCTGCGAGTAACTTATCATAAATTTTTTGTCCTTCATTTTTTGATTTTACCATATTTACCAAAATTCGAGTATCAGAACCGGGCTCTTGCTGATTAGTGACTTTTATAAAGGCATAAGCATCCGTCAGCGAAGTGGGTTCGCCATTGGTAACCACCAGTTTTGGTCCTTGTGCGGAGGCAAGCGTTCGAACTGCCCCATCAATGCCTGCACCAAGATCAAGAACTATATAGTCGTATACAGATTCAAGCTTGATTAATTCATTATGGACAGCCTTTAAATGCTGAACTCCCAAAGTTCCCAGAGACCCCGAACCGGAGCGCCCTGCTAGTATATCAAATCCGCCATCTTCGAACCGGAAGGCGGCTTCTCGCAAACTTTTATCGCCTGAAATGACTGAGGCAAGGTCAAATTCGGGCATTATGCCGAGCTGGATGTCTACATTGGCCAAGCCCACATCGCCATCGAACAGAAGAACTTTTTTCCCTTCATTGGCGAGAGCTTGGGATAGACTAGTGGCGATGACCGTTTTACCAACACCTCCCTTGCCAGAGGCAATGGTGATCAAGTTTCTCCCCGGACCTTTAGTCGTTGGATGTGAGCCAGGTCTATTTGTGAGTGGACTTTCTGTCTCGGTCATTTTTGTGCCTTATTAAATTCACTACTAACACCAGGATTAGTGGGGTCACGAAGTATAAGTCTTGCTAAATTAACGGGATTTATCACGTGCAAGCCAGTCGCAACGGAAGGGGACACGCTGGCATAGGAAAAGCTGAGTTTTGCACTATCGGCTGCAGTGAATAACCCACCATATCGTCTTGTCGTATCCATTCGGGTAATAATAACGCGGTTGGCGCCGATGGATGCAAATCGTTCTGCAGTTTCACTCATCTCTGCACTGTCGGTTCCTGCGGCAAGAACAGCAACGGGTTCAGCTCTTGCTGCTATACTGAAAGCCGCAAGATTCTTGAGCTCTGTGTCATCGTAAACATTGATGCCGCCTGTATCGATAAGGGTATGTGAGCCATCTTTTAGTTCGGCCTTCGATACGATGTTCGCCAATTGCTGAGGATTCTCGGCGACCCATATTTTCAAACCTAAAATATCGGTGAAAGCTTTAAGTTGGATTACAGCTCCTGCTCTTGAAGTATCGGTTGTAATAATGTGGACAGACCGGTTTTCTCTACGAGCTGAAGCAGCCATCTTCGCGATGGTCATTGTTTTGCCAATACCAGGTGGTCCAATCAGCATCAGTGGAACATTGTTTCGCGAAAAACGGGGAGAATATTGGAAATGCTTGTCCAAGGCAGCGGCAAGTGCCAGTGTGGTATCCTCGGTCTCTGCGGCAAGGGCACTTCTACATATTCTTTCTGCTAGAAGGGTTGGTACTCCGTGGTACGCCATTGCTTGTACGAGAAGTTTGACTTGAGGGGTGACCGGTATCGGTGTGTTGTTTGATTGTTTCTGTTTATCAACTGTCGGGCTTGTCGAAGTAGCTTCGTTATGCTGTTGGTTTGAGCCAAAATCAGGCCTTTGATGCTTAGCTGTTGGTTTGGCTTCTTGTTTCCAATCACTATCCCAGTCACTGGCCCACTCTTTTTTCACAGAAACTTTTTCTGGTGTTGGTTCTTTTTGCTCGATGGCTGCTGTGACTTGAGTCTCGCCGGAGGGGAGGTCTTGAGTCGCTAAAATAATGGCTTCATCGCCGAGCTCAGTTCGAACTTTATTCATCGCCTCAGCAACGTTTGAACCGGTAAAGGACTTTATTCTCATAGATTAGGTCCTTACACCTGCGCCAAAGTTTTTAACTTGGCTTTTGGATGGATTTCATTTTGTGACATAACGACTGTTGTTGGGCGGAAGCGTTCAATGATTGATCTGACATAAGGTCTGATTGCCGGGCTTGTAAGCAGAACCGGATTATGACCTTGTTGCGCTAAAGTATCAAAATTGTTGCGGATACTGGCAATAAATTCCTGAAGTAAACTGGGCGCCATGGAAAGTTGCTTTTCTTCGCCTTGGCCGACAATTGCTTCTGAGAAATTTTGCTCCCATTGCGGAGATAAAGTAATTAGGGGAATAAAGCCATCGGGGGCTGTATTGGTGGCAGAAATTTGTCGTGCTAACCGCGCCCTGACATGCTCTGTGATCATATTGATATTCTGTGTATAGCCAGTAGCTTCCGAAATACCTTCTAAAATGGCGGCAAGGTCGCGAACAGAAATGCGCTCGTTTAAAAGGTTTTGTAAAATTCTTTGAACGCCACTGACAGTAATCATTGCAGGAACCATGTCCGCTACCAATTTTTGGTGAGCTTTTGGTAATTGATCCATTAGTTTTTGCGTTTCAGAATAGGACAGTAGATCGGACATGTGGTCTTTGAGTAATTCCGTCAAGTGGGTGGTGATTACGGTTGCCGGATCGACCACAGTATATCCGCGGAACGATGCCTCTTCTCGCTGCCCTTCATCTACCCAAACGGCAGGTAGGCCAAATGTGGGCTCTGTTGTCTCTTCTCCAGGAAGATCAATGGGCATGCCTTGCGGATCCATTATTAGTAGATGGTTCGGGCGCACATTTCCTTCTCCGGCTTCGAGTTCTTTCACTCGAATAACATAATTGTTTGCAGGAAGTTGCATATTATCCAGAATTCGAACGCTTGGCATGACAAAGCCCATATCTCCGGCAATTTGCCTGCGAAGCGCTTTAATCTGGTCTGTAAGCCGGTATCCTTCGTTATCATTGATAAGGGCTAACAAGCCGTATCCAAGTTCAAGACGAAGATCATCAATTGCAAGGGCAGTGGCAATGGGCTCCTCTGCCGGGATGGCTTCTTTTTCCTCTTCAACAAGCTGCTGGCGTTCAACAATCTGTTGGGTTTGTTTTTGCTTGGTCATGTAGTAAGCGCCATAACCGGCGCCAACAGCAAGCAACATGAAGGGTAACATTGGAATGCCGGGGAGCAGACTTAAACTAAAAAGAAGAAAGGAGCTCACGCCGAGGGCCCGTGGGTAGCCGCCTAATTGGCCTATCAACGCTTTATCGGCTGTTCCAGTGACACCACCACGAGATACAAGCAAACCGGCTGCGACAGAGACTATTAGTGCCGGAATTTGACTCACCAATCCATCACCAACGGTCAGGAGCGTATAACTTTCGGCAGCTTGACTGAATGAAATCCCTTTTTGAGCAACGCCAACAATAATGCCACCAATGACATTAATGAATGTAATTAGGAGGCCGGCGATGGCATCTCCTCGAACAAATTTGGACGCACCATCCATGGATCCGAAAAAGCTGCTTTCATCTTCCAACTCTTTACGTCGAACGCGAGCGGTCGTCTCATCAATCATGCCCGCAGATAAATCAGCATCAATTGCCATCTGTTTTCCGGGCATCGCATCTAGAGAGAAACGGGCTGCAACTTCGGCAATACGACCAGAACCTTTTGTGATAACTACGAAATTAACAATAATAAGGATTGCAAAAACAATTATGCCAATGACAAAATTGCCGCCCATAACGAAGCTACCAAAAGCTTCAATAACTTGACCCGCAGCACCTGGTCCGGTGTGTCCTTCTGACAGGATCAGGCGGGTTGACGCGAGATTGAGCGATAGCCTTAGCATGGTTGCTATAAGCAAAACTGTTGGAAACGAGCTGAAATCCAAAGGCCTGTCTATAAACAGGATAGTCATCAGAATGATCACTGAAAGGGTGATTGAAACTGCAAGGGCGAAATCCAACAACCAACTTGGCATTGGTAAAATCAGCATAACCAGAATACATACAACACCAAGGGCAAGTCCAATGTCCCCTTGAGCGAGAACACTGAAAAAGCTCTTCAAATTAGGACCGCCAGGTGCTGCTGGTTGCTGGTTTTGGCTATCACTCATTTACAGCGTCACTTTCACTCGTGAATACTCGATTAGATCGTAGCACGTTGGCCTGAAACTGGTGTTGGTACTTCCGTTCCATCTCCAGAATAGAGTTTTAGTTTATTGCGAAGGGTTCTAATCGAAATGCCAAGAATAGTTGCCGCATGGGTTCTGTTCCCAAGGCAATGTTCCAGAGTATTCAAAATAAGATCTTTTTCTACATCAGCAACAGTTCTTCCCACTAAAGCAGGGTTTGTACCCGATGTACCTTCATCAGCGCTTGTGCTTGCAGATGCACTTGCAATATTCTCAGTCGTATGAGCAGGGACTGCTGTGCCATCAGGCATAAGAATTGCCTCTGGTCCAATTTCGTCCCCTTGGGCGAGCAAAACGGCACGATGTATACTGTTTTCAAGTTCACGAACATTTCCTCGCCAAGGATTTAGGGCGAGTTTTTTATGGGCAGCTTCGCTGATTTCACGCAATGGTAGGCCATTCATCTCAGTATATTTTTTCACAAAATGCTGAGAAAGCGTGAAAATATCTGCCGGGCGTTCCCTTAATGGTGGGATTTTTAAAGTAACCACATTCAAACGGAATAATAAATCTTCACGGAAGGTTTTTTCTTGAACGGCTTCCATAAGATTCCGGTTTGATGTCGCCAAAATTCGAATGTCTACAGGCACAGGTTTTGTACCGCCAACCCGGTCAATAACTCGCTCTTGAATTGCGCGTAACAATTTGGACTGCAGTTGAATATCCATCTCGCTGATTTCGTCGAGGAGTAAAGTTCCGCCATTGGCTTCCTCAAATTTACCAATTCTTCGGGCAATCGCTCCAGTAAAAGCTCCTTTTTCATGACCAAAAAGCTCAGATTCCAAGAGGTTTTCTGGGATTGCAGCGCAGTTTATGCAAACGAATGGTTTGTCAGACCGTAGGCTTTTTGAATGAAGATAACTCGCCATTACCTCTTTACCTGTACCGGTCTCTCCGTTGATCAGGACAGAAGCTGTAGAGGGTGCAATTTGATTGGCCAGTTTGACAACATCTTTCATCGCCGGGTCACTGAAAATGAGCTGAGAATTTTCTTCAGCCACAGCTTCGAGCACGGCGGCAATCAGTTCAGGATCAGGAGGAAGGGGCAAAAACTCTTTAGCCCCTGCCCGAATGGCATTTGCGGCAGCTGTCGCATCAGTATTTACACCACAAGCAATGATTGGCAAATTAATACGCTCATTTGCTAAGCTTTCAACTAAAGTGCTAATTGGCAGATTGACATCAATCATTGCCATATCGGCCCCTTTTCCTGAACGTAAGGAGGCAAGCGCCATCTCAATGTCTTCAACTTGACTTACGCGGGCACCGCGAGACATGGCTATTTGACTAGCTGCACCAATTTGACCGTTTAAAGCACCAATTATAAGCAAACGCATCTGCCTACTCTCCTACGACTTAATTATAGAAATGCACGCGTTCTGCGGGCGGTAATAATGTATTCAAGACCATCTCAAGACGGCGAGGATTTTCCTGACGTCCAATGGACGTGGCGCCAGCAATATAAATACGGCTCGAAAGAATTTCCTCTGCGGAATTTCTCTCAAGTTTCGTAGCAAGCGGGCTGAAAAACATGTTCGCAAGAACGGCGCCATAAAATGTAGTTAAAAGCGCTACAGCCATTGCCGGGCCTATTGTTGTCGGATCGTCAAGGTTACTTAACATTTGAACCAATCCGACAAGTGTTCCAATAAGCCCCATTGCAGGCGCAACTTCAGCGGCTCTATGTAAAATACCAGCCGAAGAGGAATGCCGAGAGACCATGCCGTTGAGATCATTTTGTAAAATCTTGTTTACTTCTTCTGCAGGAAGACCATCAACTACGAGCTGTAACGCTCTGTATTGGAAGCTCTCATTATCAAGAGATTTAAGAGCATTTTGCAGTTGTAAAACGCCTTTCCCGCGACACTTGTCCGCAAGTTCCAGCATTTCTTGGGCTATACCGTCAGGCTTTTGTCTTGTCGTAAACAGAGTTAGGGCAATTGTTTTTTGAGAACGGATCACTTCTGAGATTGAAAAACTCATGGTCGTCACAAGAAACGTGCCTCCTAATACAATCAGAACTGACGGTAGATTATAGAAGGCTGTCATCGAACCGCCTAAAATAACAGCAGCAGTGACAACGACGAAACTTCCAAATAATCCGAATATGGTTGCAAAATCAAGGTTCATAATAAGGCTTTATTCTATCGACGATCTGATTTGATGATTTCTGTCATAGTGACGCCAAGGCGATCTTCAACAACAACAACTTCACCGCGAGCTACAAGTCGATTGTTGACATAGATATCAATGGCTTCACCAACTTTTCGGTCTAGTTCTACAACTGCGCCACGTCCAAGTTTTAGAAGTTGGCTTACTTGCATTCTAGATTTACCAAGGACGGCCGAGACATGCACTGGAATGTCAAACACAGCTTCCAAGTCAGCTGCTGTTCTTGAAATTTCCGATTCTTCATCTGCTTGGCCTTTAGTGGACGTGTTTTCATCTGTAGAGGCTCCGCTGGCATCTGATGCATCTTCCGCACCGTCTGCTTCATTAAGCTCATCCAGCTCCAAGTCGTCGTTATTTGCCACACTCATTCTCCTCTACAAGGTCGCCTAAAAAAACGACCAAATTTTTTTAACCTGCCTCAGAACTTGTTCGAACGAAGCGGTCGATAATTTCGCCAATTTTTCCACTTGTACTTTTGATGTCTTTTTCCGCGCCGCCATCAGCCCATTCCACTCGGCAATCGCCACCCGATTTGGTTTCATCGGGAAGCAGGATGATGCGCCCTTGAAACCCAGTAGCTTGCGCGAGAAGATCAACTTTTTCAGTTATTGCGCTGCAAACAGGCTCACTTGCACGGACCACAATTCTCGGCTCGTCATGTAAGTCATTGAGGCATTCTTCTACAAGTCCAAGGACATTGGCTTCAGGTAGTCTGGCGATCAGTGCAGGCGCCAATTTGTTGGCGATGGCCATAGCAAGGCTTGCCGCTTCACATCGGATGTTCTCCAGGCTGCTACTATGATTGTCGCTCAACAGTTGAAGCTGTCCTTTTAAAGATTCTAGTGTCTGTGTTACAGACGCTTCAATGCCAGTGAGAGCTGAGGATTGTCCTTCAGACATACCTTGCTGTCTTGCTTCTTCACACAAACGGATTTTATCTTCTTCTGTATAGAGCGTTGGTGGCGGAGGCGGAGGCGTGTCCTTCTTCTTTAAAGGAACAGAAGCCGCACCGAACTCATTATCAAACAGAAATTTTGAATTATTACTCATCTAATTAACCTCAATAAACGAGTTCATCATCGCCACCGCTGTCAGCAAGCATGATCTCACCTTTATCAGCAAGATCTTTGGCAATATTAACAATTTCCATTTGGGCTTCGTCCACGTCTTTTAGGCGTACAGGGCCCATCGCTTCCATATCTTCGCGTAAAATCTTTGCCGCACGTTCAGACATGTTTGTGAAGAATAAGTCTCTGACTGAATCAGATGCCCCTTTTAGACAAATGCCTAAACGATCTTTATCCACATTTCTAAGGAGGGTCTGAATACCTGCAGGATCAAGTTTCATCAGATCTTCAAATGTGAACATGAGAGCCTTGATTTTTTCTGCGCTGTCTCTATTCCGCTCCTCTAATGCTGCGATAAAGCGACCTTCAGTACTGCGGTCAAAATTGTTAAAAATCTCAGCCATCATCTCATGACTGTCTCTCTTATTCGTTTTTGCCAAGTTACTCATGAATTCGCTACGTAATGTGTCTTCAATTTTATCCAGAACTTCTTTTTGTACAGATTCCATTTGAAGCATGCGATTTACGACTTCCAGCGAGAAATCTTCAGGTAAAATCCCCAAAACCTTAGCGGCATGATCAGGATTAATCTTACTCATAACCACAGCGACAGTTTGTGGGTATTCGTTCTTTAGATAATTCGCGAGGACGGCCTCATTAACATTGGCTAGTTTGTCCCACATTGTGCGCCCAGCAGGACCGCGAATTTCTTCCATAATGCCTTCGACCCGATCTCCTGGGAGGGTTTTTAGAAGTAGGCGCTCGGTTGCTTCATAGCTGCCAATGAGATTTCCAGTGGAAGAAATATTTCCAGCAAATTCAATGAACAATGCCTCCATCACGTCCGAAGAGACTGTGCCAAGATTGGACATGGCTTGAGAAATCTCTTTAATTTCTTCTTCATCCAACCGGGTCCACAAGGGAGTCGAGTGCTCTTCTCCCAGAGCCAGCATCATAATTGCGGCTTTATCGGGACCGGTAAGTTGTTTTACATCTGTAATCGCCATAATACTGTCCTGAATTAAGTATCTTGATAGAGCCAACCCCTGAGGATCGCAACTGCTTCGTCAGGGTGTCTTTCTATAATTTCGCCGACTTTTTTTAGAGCGGATGTCTTCACCTGACCTTCGACTTTTGCGATGTCAATCATCTCATCAAGTTCTGTTAATGTTTCAGATTGAAGGGCTCCTCCAGCTCCAGATTCTCCTGGAGCTGCTAGTGCACCTAGTTCCCCGCCGCCGCCAGGTAAGGCTGCTGTCGCTCCGGGAACGCCGCCTGCAAGTGCCCCCATACCACCGCCAGGGCCTGCAAGGGCGCCGGCTGTATTGTCTATGCTCAATGCACGATTGAGAAGAGGGCGAACCACAAGAAGGAGGGCGAGGATCGCGACAATTACGAGAACGCCCATTTCGCCAATTTTAAAGAGGTCAGATTTGTTCAAGCCCATAAAAATTTCGGCTTCTGTTGGATTTTCTTCGAACTCTACTTCGGCAATTTGAACAAACGGCATATTAACAATTTCGACGACATCTCCCCGATCTTCATTATACCCAATGGCGGACTTAACAAGACGAGACACTTGCTCCAACGCCGCTTCATCCAAAGGTTCATATACTTGTTTGCCTTCGCCATCGACTGCCGCCCGACCGTTTACGAGGACAGCAACGGTTAATCGTTGAATTAGGGCCGCTTCTCTAACTTCTGTTGTGATCGTTTTGGAAATTTCATAATTAACTGTTTCTTCGATACGATTGGCGGCGTCTTCGCTGTTGGATGATCCGCCGGTCTCAGCCTCAGCTTCAGGCAGATTATTTCCTACGGTCACAGCATCTGAATCGGCGCCACCCTCATTAGAGGAACTAGACTCTTCAACTGTTTGGGTGGATCTGACGACTTGACCATCAGGGTCATAGGTTTCAGATTTTACGGTCCGCTGGTCGAAGTTCATGACCGCACTTACTTCAGCTCGAACATTCCCTTCGCCAAGAGATCTCTCTAATAGTTTTTCTATTTGATCTTTAAGTCGGGTTTCATGGGTAATTCTTAAGAAGTCAGTTTGGCTTCCACTTCCATTACCCGGCGTATCTTTTCCATCCCCCCGTGCAAGCAAGTTACCTTTTCCGTCGATAACGGAAATGCGGTTGGTTGCAAGTGTTGGAACCGCTGCTGCGACCAAATGTTGAATTGAAGAGACTTGTTCGTCAGAGAGGCGACCTTTCAGCTTTAAGACGATGGATGCAGAAGCTTCACGCTTGTCCCTACTAAAAACTTCTCGTTTGGGAAGCACTAAATGCACTCTTGCCCCGGTTACACTATTCAATGCGCGGATGGTTCGAGAAAGCTCTCCTTCCAAAGCGCGAACAAGATTTACATTCTGCACAAAGCTTGTCGTGCCGAAAGTGTCGGTGCTGTCAAATATCTCGTAGCCCACAGAACCTCCGTTTGGGAGGCCTTCTTGTGCCATGTCTAATCTCAGGCGATTTACCTGATTTTCAGGTATTAAAACGTCTCTACCATTATTGCGGAGCTCGTACGGTATATTTTGAGCTTCCAGTTTTTCAACCACAGCGCCGGAATCTTCAGGTTCCAGATTTCCATATAAGAGTGCGAGGTTTGGAGTGTTGAGGCGCGAGGCCATGAACATGATCAGCGCGATTAAACCAATGGCGACAGAGCCAAGAATGGCTAACCTCACTGTTCCGAGGCTTTGTAAAAGCTGACTAAGACCGTTCACTAGAGACACCTATAAGCAATTAAGCAAATTAAAGACTAACTTTGTCAGGTTAGAATTTAGCGTCAGTAGATAAACAGAACGTTAACAATAGGCAAATTTTGCCGACTATGAGGAAAAAATTGCCTATTACTATGTGGCAATCATGTTTCACTTAGTATTGGGGATAGTTTTATTAGAAATTCAGAGTAATATATTCTGAATTTCTAATAAAAAAGAGAATAATTCGAATCAATCGTTAAAACTAGGAAACCCTAGTGGACGATAATCTTGAATTTTAGTTGTACGAAGGCCCGGTAGGCCGTGTTTATCAATAGCTTTTTGCCACGAAAGGAATTCTTCGACAGATAATTTGTATAGATTACATGCGTCATCTAAACTAATTAAGCCACCGCGAACCGCTGCTACGACTTCCGCTTTACGCCGGATAACCCAACGTTTGGTATCTTTTGGCGGTAAGTCACTAAGCGTCATTGGCTTGCCATCCAAGCCGATAATCTGATTAATCTTTAGGTCAGTATGAGACTGCATTCTGGCGCACCCTTGCTCCAAATTTACTAATTGCTTGAGGAGTATGGTACTCACCGCTCTTTAACAAACCACTAAAGATATTGGTTAATTTTATGTTGCACGATCAAACTAGTGGGTTTGACCGTGCTTTAGGATGTTAAACTAGGGATTGGGTTTAACGTTTAATACGGATCAATTCTTCCAACATTTCATCCGCAGTCGTGATGATTTTACTCGCGGCGGAATAAGAACGCTGGGTCACAATCATTTTTGTGAATTCTTCAGCAATATCAACGGTTGAAGATTCTGTTGCAGATGAAATAACCCGGCCAGCTCCCCCTAATGTTGCTTCGCGAAGGGTGAATGAACCTGATTCTGGAGATTCATCATATGCATTGCCATTTTCATTCACTAGCTCATTCGGATTGGCGAAAGTTGCGATAGGAATTTTGTAAATAGCTTTTGAAGTTCCGTTATCAAATTTAGCAATTACGGTGCCTTCTTCGTCAATGAAAACTTCTTTAAATGACCCAAACAGCGCACCATTTACTTCCGAAGTAACCAATTCATTGGCACCAGCGAATTGTGTGAAACCATCCGTTTGTGCGTCAGTGCCATAATCCAGGGTGACGTTTTGGACAGGATCAATACCCAAAGCGGCTGCCCAGTTGATATTGAAATTGGTGGGTAATGTTGTAGAGGCTGCATCAAGAGAACCGTCGGTGTTGAATACAACAATCCCTGAAGTGACTAGATCATCAGTACCATCCCCATCTGTATCAGCTGTTATTTCAACACTCCATTCATTCGGATCGGTAACACCTGTTTTAACAAAGCTAAATGTTAAAGGATGGGCCGCGCCAACGCTGTCGTAAATTTGGAAGGATCTGGCAAAATCGACTGTTGTCGTACCAGCAAGCATGTCACCCGCAACATATGGACCCGCATCTACGGCCTGATCTTTGGACAAGTTGATGTTAAGGCCAACAGTTGATGTTGGCTCTGCATTCCCTGTAAGACCGGAAATGTTCACAGCTGATAAGGTTGCCAAGTCTGATTGGTTTGTTGGGATATTACCGTTTGCGTCTATTTCCCAGCCTTGTAAATAGTAACCTTGTGCGTTTCGTAAGCGCCCTTCATCATCTGGCTCGAACGTGCCTGCGCGGGAAAATAGATAGTTTCCGCCTGATTGAGTTGGATCATCCAGGGTATGAACTACAAAAAATCCATCTCCAGCAATTGCCATATTTGTCGTGACACTTGATCCTGTGATCAGGCCTTGCTTAGAAACATTTGCGGTTGGATGAACTGTAACGCCACCCGGTGAATAGGTCGTACCTGTCGTGCTTTCGGTTACCAGGGTAGAGAAAACGGCTTTCGTATCTTTGAACCCAACGGTACCGCTGTTGGCGATATTATCTGCGATCATACCCATGGACATTGACTGGGCCGCGAGCCCCGACACGCCTGAGAACATTGCTGCTGTTAAACTCATAATAATACTCCTTCTTAAAATTTATATTCCGCTTATGCGAATTGCTGTTTTCGCTTTAATTAAGCGGGATCATTTGTCTCTTCTGTGACTTCAACTGAGATAATATTTGCAAGGCCAATGGGGAGGCCGTCAACGATAAGGACTGGAACTCCGTTCACAGTCTCTGCTCTTTGGGCAAGGCCTTTAAAGTTATAGCTGACATCAATGGTACTTCCGCCCTCAGTTGTGGCTGTTGCGACAAGGTAATAAGCGCCTTCTGGGGCAGTCCCACCGCCTGTAGTGCTACCATCCCAAGTAAATGTCTGGCTACCTTTACTCAATCCATCGGGATCATCTTCCGAATAGACTCTGTTGCCCAGTTCGTCATAGACCTCGTAGGTTACAGTGTCTGCAGTTGCGCTAACTTCCATATCCCAACTTGCTTCACCATCTTCCAGTCCTGCAATACTAAGGTTCGACCCAATGGTTTTACCTAAATAGTTAATCAGGATCGTTGCCTCATTGTTTTGTTGGCTGATGGATTGAAGCTCAATTAAGGCTTCCAGATTTTGGTTTGTTGCAATTGTTTGTTCAACTTGCGTGAATGAAACCAGCTGGCTGGTGAATTCGTTGGTATCAGTTGGGCTTAATGGATCCTGATTTTGCAATTGAGTCGTGAGCATTGTCAGGAAGTCATTATAGTCAGCAGAAAGTTTATCTGCGGACTGCCCTGCAGCTGAATCCGCTTTGTAATATGTTGAATTTGCTTCATCAATATTCATTTTATGCCTCGAGTTTCAAAAATGTCGCTGCTTGTTCTTGCATACTGTTAAACTTGGATGTCCAAATTACTATCTGAGGATGATCGGTAGGCCTGTAGCTGATGAAGTTCGATAGGTTCTTCGTTTTGCTCAAACTCAGATTGATCTCCTCCTTCTTTTGCAGACTGAAAACCGTCTCCATGATCACTCTGTTGGTTCAAGCTGAAATTCAAGCTGTCGGAATCTGTCTCAAAACCAGCATCTTTTAGCGCTTGCTCCAACGTTTTGGAGTCTTGTTGCAGTAAATCCAGGCTCTCTTGATTATTTGCAGCGATAGTTGCCATCACGCGGCCATCTTGTCCAATTTCCAGTTTGATATCGACTAATCCTAATTCGGCAGGGTTCAGTTGGATTTTAATCTGGTCCAGCCCATTTCGAACTGCGGATGTTATTTGAGTAGACACCTGTTCCGCCGGGCTTCCCGCCTGCATGCTGGCCCGGGTTGCTGAGGCTGATTGGCTAGCAGAATTTGCAGAACTGGAGTCAACGCCGGGTATGGCTGCGCTTTGAGGTGTCGAATTCCCCGCGATCGCGGGGTCCAGTGGCACTTGTTGCGCAACTGGCGCCGGATTATTTGCAACGGGTTGCATACTAATTGGTAATTCAGCTTGAGTGGTTGCGTTAGTGACGGTGCCAATTGCAGTCGCTGTCGGGTTAGGTTCAGTTCCAGGCATGATGCTAGAGGCAGCTGCATTCTGTCCACTAATTAGAGAGGATGTTTTTGCTGCTGAATAAGTGTTACCGGAAGAGGTCGATGTGATTTTACCTTTTGCACTTTGCAGCATTTCAGAAATTTTACTGGATAGTACTTCTTTCTCTGTCAATTTTGCGCTTTCATCTGTGCGCATTTTTTCAAGAAAGCTTAACTCTCCAGCCTTTAATGGAGTTCCAGTAGAGCTTTCCTTTGCAGCAACAGCTTGCGCGGAGGATGCGACTGTTTGACCCTTCTCTGGAGCGTTCGTTGCGGTTGCTGCTATTTTCGGTGCTATTTGATTAGCCACACCTGCAGTTTTGGCTGTAGTGTTAGTTGTCTCTGTATTGGTTGGATTGCTCTCTGTTCCCGTTTTTTGTGCCGCTGTCTTATTTGCTTCGGCTAACCCTTTGGCGCTAGCGGTAGCTGCTGTGTCAGAAGCTGCTTGTGGTAATGCTGCAGTGGGTTTCCCCTTTTCTTTGTCACTAGCAAAGGTGT
>Ga0209826_1001776_pt1 | contig 14713 bp, 10 predicted proteins | sample GOMGulsemesocosm_5_FD_184637 | JGI IMG/M metagenome (GOLD analysis project Ga0209826, IMG submission 184637) | Methane-oxidizing microbial communities from mesocosms in the Gulf of Mexico - GOM15C Gulf of Mexico (SPAdes) (version 2) | ecosystem: Environmental > Aquatic > Marine > Cold seeps... | reverse complement strand
CACAGGCCTTAAGCGATCAATTGAAAGCCGAAGAACAACTTCGGTTAAGTGAAGCAAAGGCGGCATTAGCAGAGCAAAAACGGCAATCCGATGCTGCAAAAATGCAAAGAAATATGATTAATGCTATCTCTTTCCCCATGGTGCTCTCTCATGGGAATGAGGCACTGGAAGTGACGCCAGCAGGCCGTGAACAATTCAAGATAGCCGATGGTCCACTTGAAAATGTGGCCATATCAGATTTTTTCGTTAATCCTGAAGATCAAGCTGAAATGATCAATATGCTGGAGCAGTACGGGAAGATCGATAATTTTGAGCTTCTAATGCATGATGCCGAGGGGGGCGAATTTTGGACCGTCGCGTCCATGCGCCCATTGAAATATGACGGTAAGGATTGCTGGCTCAATTCTATTTATGTCATTGATGCCCGTAAACGTATGGAACAAGATCTCGCTGCCGCTAAAGACGCAGCTGAAGCGACTTTAGAGAAACTAAAAACAACGCAGGATTCATTGGTTCACGCAGAAAAAATGGCAAGCTTGGGGCAATTAACCGCGGGGATTGCGCATGAAATCAAAAACCCACTCAACTTTGTCAATAATTTCTCTAAACTATCTATCGAAATGTTGGATGAGTTGTCGGAAATCCTAACGCTCCCATTAGCAGCCCTTGAAGAGGACGATAAGGAAGATGCCGAGGATTTATTCCAAACGGTCCGAGACAACCTTACAAAGATTGAAGGGCACGGGAAACGTGCAGACAGCATCATCAAGAATATGCTGCTGCATTCACGTCAGGGACCCGGCGAAAAACAGAAAATAAACTTGAACAATCTGGCCGAGGAAGCGATGAATTTGGCCTACCACGGAGCTCGAGCTGCGGATTCCACGTTTAACGTGGAGATGAAAACAGATTTTTCCAGTGATGTTGTTCCCATTGATTGCCATCCCCAGGAATTACAGCGCGTGTTACTTAATCTGTGTTCAAATGGAATGTATGAAGCTGTGAAAAGCAGTATTGCAGGTGGTGACGAGCCCGTATTATCTATTCGAAGTGTTGTCGAGGCCGGAAATATTGTAGTCGAAGTGACTGATAATGGCAGGGGTGTTCCAGAAGACATTCGGGATAAAATATTCCAACCCTTTTTCACCACCAAACCAACAGGAGAGGGGACTGGCCTTGGGCTGTCTATGAGTTACGATATCGTCAAGCAACACGGGGGTGAGCTCAAACTTGAAAGCGAAGTGGGAAAAGGAACAACTTTTCGCATGACTATGCCAGTAAACTTAACTGCAGAGGCCTCTCAATGACGACATCAATATTAATGGTAGACGATGAACCGGATGCCGAAGTGTTATTTCGCCAGAACTTCCGCAAAGAAATCCGGAAAAAAGAACTAATTTTTCATTTTGCACAATCGGGGAATGCTGCCCTCGATTTAATATGCGGCGATGACGCGCCCTTAATTCTACTTCTGTTGTCAGATATTAATATGCCGGGAATGAGTGGCATGGATCTGTTATCGGAAGTGAAAAGCCGGAAGCCAGAGCTGCCGGTGATTATGATAACAGCGTACGGAGACGAGAAAACCGAAGCAGAGGCAAAAGCAAAAGGCGCTGATCAATTGGTGGCCAAGCCAGTGGATTTCAACTTCCTGAAAGCAACGCTTAACAACTATTGGGTGGAAAATTAATGGATGATGTTGCCCGTATACTTGTTGTTGATGACGAACTCGATGTCGAAGCTTTGATTACGCAGCGGTTTCGACGAGCCATCAAAAAGGGAGAGATTGAGTTTGTCTTTGCTCATGATGGCATTGAGGCTTTGAATATGCTGGAGGAAGATAATCGAATTGTGATGGTTTTGTCCGATATAAACATGCCAAGAATGGACGGCCTTACCTTGTTGGCTAAATTGAATGATTTGCATCATGATCTTAAAACAGTCGTTGTCTCAGCTTATGGAGATTTGGCCAATATTAGGACTGCAATGAACCGCGGTGCTTTTGATTTTGTTACCAAACCGATCGAGTTTTCAGATTTGGAAACAACTATCCAAAAGACCTTATTACACATAACTGAATTCAAAGAGTTGCAGCAGCAACGAAACGAAGCGGAAACAGCTCGTGTTGCGTTATCTCGTTATTTCTCTCCAACCGTTGCGCAGTCCTTGTCGAGCGAGTCTGAGCATCTTAAACCCGGCGGAGTGAAGCGTGAGGCGACTTTCTTATTTACTGACTTGGAAGGGTTTACAAGGCTGGTGGAGACGACACCACCAGATACTACAGTAGAACTTCTCAACAGTTACATTGATGGTGTTGCTAAAATTATTTTTGCCCATGAAGGCACCGTCATGAAAGTGAACGGGGACGCTATTCAGGCAATCTTTGGGGCACCGATCGCGCAAGATGACCATGCAAGGCGATCTGTTGATTGTGCGCTGGAAATTGACGGCTTTACTGAGGATTTCCGCAAAAATTGGAATGAACGTGATGTCGGATTGGGCGTTACACGAATAGGGATCAATACTGGTGTTGCTATAATTGGCAATTTTGGCGGCGAGAGTTTTTTTGACTACACGGCGTATGGCGATGCTGTAAATGTCGCTGCGCGTTTGGAGGCTGCAAATAAAGTTTTGGGAACCCGAATTTGCATCAGTCAAAGTGTTGTTGACGAAATTGACAACTTTTCTGGACGCCCGATTGGAAAGTTGAAGGTGCCGGGTAAAACCGAGGCGGTGACAGCGTACGAGCCATTGAGAGAGCCATACTCATCCAACCCAGATATAGATGCTTACCGGGAAGCGCACGACCTTTTAGCAAGAGGCGATCAATCAGCAAGGCAGGCCTTTGCCAAACTGGTTGGAAAAATTCCGGATGATCCGTTGACCCTCTTTCACCTTCAGCGCTCTCTTTCCGGGGCACTGGATGTTGAAATTGATGTGACAGTTAAGTAGCTACGACAGGATAAATATTTCCAAAAACAACAATTTTCTCATGTTAGTATCCTTTGATAATTGACTATTCTCTAAATTGTCACAACTCCTATAGAGAGGGAGAATATGCCCCCTCTTTATAACGTAGGAGTTGGTAAGTTTTGATGATAAAAAATCTTCTGTTATCTTCGGTATGTACACTTGTAGGGTTTGCAGTATTTGCAAATTTGAATTCAGAAGCTATGGCCGCTACTGAGTGGACGTTCTGCACCGAAGACAAAGATCAGGCGCCATATGTTATAGGCGGGGGGCTTCAATTAAGGATAGTAATCCGGGCCTAGCCGTCGAAATGATAAATATGGCAGCCACGCAAGTCGGTGCCAAAGTGACAATCACACGTGCGCCATGGAAAAGATGCCTAGCTGTTCTTGAAAAAGGGGAGGTACAGGGTGTCTTTATGGGATCTTACAAGAAAGCACGTATGAAATTTGGTGCCTATCCTATGGCTGGCGGAGATGTGGATCCATCTAGGCGCCTTGCCTTGAGCTCCTACTCTCTCTATCGCCTGAAGGGAACAAGTCCCAGTTGGGATGGGAAAGCCTTTAGCGGCGTGAACGGTAAAGTCGGGGCGCCGCTTGGGTATTCAATCGTTAAGGATCTTGGAGAGAAGTTCTGGAATGAACTTGCGGCTGTTCGTGAAAAAGACGGCAAAACACTGATGAAAAAATATCAATAGAAAATAAAGCACCTGCTTGCGGTCACCACTGGAGTCGATGCAAGCAGGGATACCCTTTTTTTCTCGTCAGTATCTTCCGCAGGACGTCCTTGGAGCTGGCGGGTGGTGTTTTAAGCATACCATCATCGAAATCAAATCCTGCATATTTTTGTAGAACATCCCAAGTGCCTTCTTCTTTCAGTTCATCAACGATGTTGTTGATTGGAGGTGGTTCAAATTTCCTTTACTTAGGTTTTGCTTATCGACTAGCATATTGTCTACTTGCATTCGGGTGCCCCGGCGCAAATGATAATATGGAAGCGCCGCCTCGTGATGCAGAATTTTTTTCTACCGGCCCCGTTTTTGCTGTCGATGGCCGTGGCTCTTTTCTGCTCAATAACAGCACTTCTGGTCTCGGGAACGGGGGAGGCGGCAGGTGTCGATCTGCGCGGGGAGCATATCCAACCCACTTTAAAATTCTCTGAAAGCGGTAGCAGCGAAGAGCTAACTGTAGAACAGTTTCATGTGCGCTATCAGTTTACTCATTTGTTCGCGGAACCGATCATGCGATTTAACTGCCGTTGGGATAAGGCGTCATCTGGGCGTCTTCGTCCGTATGATTATTCGGGTTTGGATCGACATGAGGGCGCGGCCGATTATGTTAAACGGCGTATGGCGAATAATTTTTCATCCTTTTCTGAAGTGGGTGAGGCGGTGCCTTGGGATAAAGCTGGGATATCTTGGGGATCACGGTTCAGTGCCCGAGTTTCCTACAGAAACTCTCGGCAAAATATATATGTCCTATTTATGTGCGATAGCATTCGCGGGCCAGAAAAACCGGGTTTCGGCCCCTCTATGGCGGGCAGTCCGAAATGGACGGAGACATTTTTTAGGGATCGTGCGGGCACAGCACCTGTTGGCGCAGATGAAGCGAAGGAGATATTTCGATCCCTCTATGGCATCACTGATGTAAAGGCCAATAAAGGAGAAGTTGATCTGTCTGAGATCAGCAGTTTTCGCGGTAAACTCATCCACGAAGCACGGGAGAAGTTTCCGAGAATAACAAAAGAAAAAGAAGAGGATGAAGACACGCTTGCTGATGAGTTGGATGACGCCTTGGATAAAGCGGAAGCCGGCGATAGCAATGAAGAGAAAAAGTCTGAAAAGGACGACAAGGACAAACGTCGGGCTTCGAAGACGGATGACGGTGAGCTGGATCTAGACAACCTACTAGCTAACGCCGAAGACTTTGCGACACAAAAAAATAAGGATCGGGTTGCTGCATCTCGTAAGAATGCCAAAGCAGTGAAGATAAAAAAATCAGAAGGGACTGGGGTTGCTGATGCATCAACCGGCACATCAAGATCTTCAAGTCGCGCAACTTTGAGTAATGATGACCAAATTCTGGAAGCCATGGGGGACGTCTTTTTCAAATGCGCCGATTGTGGCCATTCTAGACTTTTACCGTTCCGAACCTTCAACGGGCAACCAGGATTTATTGTTTGGGAAAGGGGCGGAAATCTTGGGTTAATCTCTGTGCAAAAAAATGGGACGGCCAAATACACGAGCATCCAAAAATTAAAACACTTAGTAGCTCGTAGTCAATATAATCAAATAAAAGTTTTTGGGGGAAACAACAGTATTTACCTGTCCTTTGGCGATACTTACTTACAAAAAATTTCACTGGATGGCGATATTATTTGGACGAATTCTCACGATAGAAGCCCTCATTTTGATATGGCGGTTCTCGCGGATGGCGGTGTTCTTTATCTAAATGAAACGTCCAGAAATTACTATGGTACGTTCTCCCCTAGTTATATGGTGGGCAAGATTTCATCAAATGGGACTTCATGGAATGAAGGAAAGAGGCTTACTTATCTTGATGACGATTACGGCTCTGAAAAATCAAAAGTGAACATGCCTTCACAAGGAGACGGCCAGATTATCTCCATTAACGAGAATGGTTCGTTTTTAGTTTCAGTCCCGGGATTTGATCAAGATTACAAACCTGTCCAATGGGTTCACCTCATCGATAAAAATCTTAAATATCTGTCCTCCGATAAATTCTCTGCTCCTTTGATTTCCCCATCTAACAATAGTCATCAAGTGGTTCCGGAGTCTCAGAAACCGGTTGTGCGTCGACCCCCTCATTCGGATTGGCCTATTTTGCAAATGTTCGACAAGAAAATTTACCGGTTTGATGCCAATGGACAACGTTTGGGCGTCTATGTATTGCCTAAAGGGGCATCCGGGCATTGGGCCCCTCAAAGGTTCAATCATTCAAACGGTTTTGTCTTCTGCGCTTTCCCTAATGTTTATAACATAAGTTACGAAGGGCGGTTGTTGGGCAAGATTGAACCGCCTAAAGGCAAGGCGCTTATTTGCCGTCACGCCAACGATAATTCTGTGTTAGTCCAAGACTTTTTGCTCAAGGAAACAAAGGACAGTTCGGGCAAGGTTAAAGCCGCATATGTCCCAGCCAAAAATTTTCGGATTATAAAAATTCCGGATAGGGGGAATGAATACCAATGATGAAATTGCATGCGTATCCATTTATATTTGGCGCTCTGCTGCTACTTACCGTGGCAATAGCTGCACCGCTACATGCTGAATTATCGCCGGAAGTGCGGTTTGATTTGCTGAAAACCCGTCTGGTAAGTGCGGTGAAGGCTGATGACCCTATAAAAACACTAGAAGTGATCGGTAAACTTCGAGGATTGAAGATTAAACTGCCGTCCTCCATTGATTACTTTGAAGCCAAGAGTTTGCTGGCAACCGGCAAAGCAAAAGCGGCGCAAGATGCCGCTGAAACTTATATCGGACGAGCCGGGCGCAAGGGTAAATATTACGCCAAAACTCTGGAGATCATCGTCGCCGCGGAAGACATAACCGCTGCGGAAATGGCAAAGCGCAAGACGGCCGCAAAAAAGAAACAGCAAGACCAAGCTGACAAACTCGCTCAAAAAGCCGCCGAGGCGCAGGCGGTTGAGGCCAAACGCGTGGCGGATGCTGAAAAAGAACGGCAGAATAAGATTCAAAAAGAGAAGAATAAAGGTCGTAAACAGGCCCTTACCAAAGACGTTAAATCAAAAATGGCGAAAATTGCTGCGATCCTCCACGAGCCAAAACAAGAATACGATTTCAAAAAATTGGGCGTTCCGGTTTACGATTTTGATGTTCGGATCCCGACGACAATAAATGGGCAAGCACGATTCTATACAAGAACCATAACTGCCTATTTTACATTTCGATCACTTGAACATGTAGGAAGCGAAGACAGCAACCCATGTGCCATAAAAATGTCATTTGATATGCTGAAATGGACTGGAAACCAAAAACATCAAAAATTGTCAGGCAACGCTACCGTTCAATTTGATTTGCAGGATATTAATCCGAAAAAAGGAGGGCCCGCGTCAAAGATGTTCGACGCCGGTAGTGACGTAAATTACATAAAAATGAATTCAGGGTCTCGTACATTTAAGATCAAAAACTATACAGGCCACAGCTCTAAAAACTATAAACCGAAAAAAGGGGCTTTTCTTCATTTTCCCGCCACCGGAAAGCGCAATGATGTTTTAGACTTCCTCAAATCCGCTCAGAAAGATTGTCATGCCATTGAAAAACTTTAAACGAGGCGTCTTCTTTGTTTGGCTACTGGTATTTGGTGCGATAAATTTCTCAGCTCCTCTGCGGGCGGAGTTGTCGCCGGAGGTGCAGTTTGACCTGCTGAAGACGCGTCTGGTAAGCGCAGTGAAGGCTGACGACCCTAAAAAAACTTTGGAAGTTATTAGCAAGCTTAGAGGATTGAAAATCAAACTGCCGGCCTCTGTTGATTATTTTGAGGCTAAAAGTTTACTGGCGGTTGGCAAACATGATGCCGCCCACAAGGCCGCAGAAAATTATATAAACCGTGCAGGCCGGAAGGGTAAATATTACGCCAAAGTGCTGGAGATCATTGTAGCTGCCGAAGATAAATTGGCAGTGCAGGTTACAAAAAGAAAAGCTATTGCAAAGGCGAGACAACAAAAGGATGCGGCGGATAAAGCTGAGGCGTTGGCTAAACGCAAAGCATTGGAGAAAAACAAGCGCAAGGAAGCGGCCCGACTGAAGGCTGTCGATGAAGCCCAGAAAATTCGCAAAGCTAAGGACGCGCGGGAAGCCGAGGCCAAGCGCATTGCCGAGACTGTACAAAAGAAAGCCAAGCTGGCCCTTAATTTACAAAAATATAGAAATCTGATTGCCCGGATACACATGCGCATCACAGCTGGAAAATCTGTGTCCGTGACAAATGCCAAAACATATTTGAACGCTTTCCCGGACGGCGAATTGTCGGAAAAACTAAGGTCTCTGCAGTATTATTTATTGGTTAAACATCAGCGATCATCTCAGTACGCCAAAGGTAGTACGCACGGCTTAAAAACATCCAATGAGTATGATGCTGCTGGCAATCTGATCACAAAAATACAGGAGCATCCCGGATTTAATTCGAAGACGGTGAATACCTATGATGACCGAGGTAATTTAAAAACTTACTGGTTCGGCATCAAAAAAGTTGAGTCGGTCCGGTCGGTCAATCATTATAACGCGCAAGGCTTAATAGTGCGCTCCGATACATTTCAAAAAAAACCAAATAAAATTGGGCGCAGCACTTATACCTATGATGATAATGAAAACATTGTCTCTATCTTTACGCGGAACGATGACGGGACAGAGGATACCTATAAATACAAATATGACGCACACGGAAATAGAGTTTTTATGGAGTATATCCGCGGCGATAACTTTGTAATGATTTTCAGGGACATGTTCGATAATGCCGGAAATATTATCCAGCGGACCCATAATTTGGGTAGCAAAACGGACACTGTGATTAAACACGCCTACAATAGCGTGGGCGATAAAACCGTCAGTGTCTCCACGCAAGACAAGGAAATATCCAACACCACCTATACATATGATGCCGCCGGAAACTTGTTAACCTCAAAGAAAACAACATCGGAATACAAATGGTCGGAAGAAACCTTCAGCTACATGAAGCGGACTTTAAATTTTCAGTAGCTTAGAAACGTTAATTTTGGATATGCTGATTTATGCGATTGTTCAAGGGTTTACCTAGTTTTGTGTGATCTCAAGTCAGAATGAGTTGTCGCATACTCTTTTGAAAGTCTTTTGCTGATGGGAAGACATGCCCGTAAGGTGTTTGGGAACAGCCACAAAAAAAGGCGGTGACCGGCAATTTACCGGACACCGCCTTAAACGTGTTAGATGATCCTGAGGTGTTTAGTGTGTAAGCGGCGGCGCAAATTTCGTAAGGTCAATTCCTTTAACTGCCGCTTTATATTCATCAATGCTTGGTGTTCTGCCCAATACTGTAGAGAGAACAACAACTGGAGTTGACGCAAGAAGGGATTCCCCTTTTTTCTCGTCAGTATCTTCCACAAGACGTCCTTGGAACAGGCGGGTAGAGGTTGCCATGACGGTATCCCCTTTTTCCGCTTTTTCCTGATTACCCATACACAGGTTACAGCCAGGGCGTTCCAGATATAGTATGTTTTCATATTTCAGGCGGGCAGTGTTTTTAGGCACGTCATCATCGAATTCAAATCCTGCATATTTTTGCAGAACGTCCCAAGTGCCTTCCTCTTTCAACTCATCAACGATGTTGTAGGTGGGAGGGGCAACAACCAAGGGTGCCTTGAACTCAACTTTACCATGGAGTTCTTCTAGGTTTTTCAGCATCTGGGCAACGATGATCAAATCTCCCTTGTGAACCATGCAGGAGCCAACAAAACCAAGATCGACTGATTTTTCGGCCTTGTAGTAGGAAACAGGTCTGATGGTGTCATGGGTGTAGCGCTTAGACACATCCGGGTTGTTGACATCCGGATCTGCGATCATTGGCTCGTCAATTTGATCTAGATCGACAACAAGTTCTGCGTAATATTTTGCATTGTCATCGGGTGTCAAAGCGGGCTTTTCGCCTGATCGAATCTCGTTAATTCTTTTGTCGGCTATTGCAATTAGACCTTTAAGGGTTTGGGCTTCATTCTCCATTCCTTTATCGATCATGATCTGAATGCGGCTCTTGGCGATTTCAAGAGACTCAATCAATGTGCCATCTTCAGAAATACAGATGGACGCTTTTGCCTTCATTTCAGCGGTCCAGTCTGTAAATGTGAACGCTTGGTCAGCAAGCAAAGTTCCAATATGAACCTCGATAACTCTGCCCTGAAACACGTTCTCGCCAAATTTTTTCAGCATCTGAGACTGGGTCGCATGAACCACGTCGCGGAAATCCATATGGGATTTCATATTGCCCTTAAAGGTCACTTTCGCAGATTCAGGGATCGGCATGGAGGCTTCACCCGTAGCAAGTGCAAGAGCAACTGTTCCAGAGTCCGCGCCAAAGGCAACGCCTTTTGACATTCGGGTGTGCGAGTCGCCGCCAATAATGATCGCTTGGTCATCCACGGTAATGTCATTCAAAACCTTATGAATAACGTCTGTCATGGCATGGTAGACGCCTTTTGGGTCCCTTGCGGTGACGAGGCCGAACTTATTCATGAATTTCATGAGTTTTGGAATGTTGGCCTGAGCTTTCTTATCCCATACAGACGCTGTGTGACAGCCTGACTGATAGGCGCCGTCAACAGTAGGTGAAATGACAGTTGCCGCCATGGCTTCCAACTCTTGCGAAGTCATCAAGCCTGTTGTGTCCTGTGATCCCACAATGTTGACCTGTACACGAACATCAGAGCCTGCATGAAGAACGGTGCCGTCTGCCACGCCCACCGCGTTGTTGTTGAATATTTTCTCAACTGCGGTAAGGCCTTGCCCCTCATGAGTGATTTCTTTGGAAGGAGCAAAAACAGCGGGCATATCAACGCCAAGTGTTTTCGCTGCAAAATTTTGGAGTTTCTTACCAAAAACCACTGCGTAAGAGCCGCTTGCCTTGATGAACTCAACTTTTTGCGGGGTCAAAGCAGACGAGATTTCCACCAGCTCTTCGCTACCGTTATAAAGCTTCATTGTTTTGGTGTTGATGGTGAGCACTGTGCCGGTTTCAACCGAATACGCCTGTTCAAGAACAGGGTCGCCATTTTCATCGAGAACGGGCTTTCCGTCCGCATCAAGTTTCTTGACCCAGTTTTTAAGGTCAATTCCAATGCCGCCGGTGACGCCGACTGTTGTCTGGAAAATCGGTGAAATGCCGTTCGTGCCAGCAACGATCGGAGCAATGTTCACAAAGGGAACATAAGGACTGGCCTGTTTGCCCGTCCAAAGTGCCACGTTATTCACGCCGGACATACGAGAAGAGCCAACGCCCATTGTGCCTTTTTCAGCAATCAACATAACACTCTTGCCAGGATGAGCCGCTTGTAATGCTTTGATTTCGGCTTGCGCTTCTTCAGTAATCAGGCATTTTCCATGCAATTCACGATCAGACCGTGAGTGGGCTTCGCCGCCTGGAGAGAGCAAATCAGTTGAGATATCGCCTTCTGCAGCAATATAGGTGACGACTTGAATTTCTTCATCAACATCTGGAAGCTTGGTAAAGAATTCAGCTTTTGCATAGCTTTCCAGAATATCTTTGGCAATGGCGCTACCAGCTTCGAAAGCGCCTTTCAGCCGGTTTGTATCGGCTTCATACAGGAAAACCTGTGTTTTAAGAACGTCAGCTGCCTGAGCTGCAATTGAGGCATCATCACCGAGGGTCAGATCCAAAAGAACTTCAATGGAAGGACCACCGTTCATGTGAGACAATAATTCAAAGGCAAAAACCGGTGTGATTTCTTTAACAACCACAGTTCCAAGAATTATGTGCTTTAGAAAGCTGGCTTTCTCGCCGGCTGCACTCGTTGTCCCCGGAATAGTGTTGTAGATCAGAAAATTCAGGCAAGCTTCGCGATGTTCGCTACCGGCATCTCTGATGTGTGAGATGATATCCACAACAAGCGCACCATCTTCTACGGGCTTGGGGTGCAGTCCTTCGTTTTTCCGATTATCAATCTCATTCAAGTAATCTGTATAATAGCTCATGAGTATCCCGATGCTTTAAAAATTGATTGAGCTTAACACCGGGCAGCGGAAAACGCTGGCAGGCCGGGAAAAGCTTGCTAAGCGCAGTAATAATTTATCCCACATTGGCTTGCAAGAAGTTTCCGAATATTTCGTAATGAAACTCTCAAAATAGTGTGTTTTTAATGAGGCGTAGGCGGGCCTATGAGATCCGTTCTCTAATTTTGTCAGCAAGAAAATCAACGAAAACAGTTATCTTTGCAGGTATATAAGGTCCTCGATTATAGACGGCAAAAAATGCTGGGCTGATGCCGGCTGTTGCTATCCCGTGGTCGCGTAAGCAATCTACCAGTTTTCCCTGCTCAAGGTCTCCTTTCAGCAGCCAGTGAGGCAATACAACAAAGCCCATGCCGTCAACTGCTGCAAGTCTTAGAGCCTCTCCGCTGTTTGAAGAGAAGGGACCCGACACAGGGATTTCAGATTTGACATCATTCTTTTCAAAATGCCAGATGGTGGGCCCTATCTCGCTTTTATACCCGAGGCAAGCATGGGCCATTAACGCCTCCGGAGTTTGAGGGGGCCCATTTTTTTGAAGATATTCAGGGCTAGCGCAAAGAACACTTTTATGGCGAGCTAACGCGCGAACCTTGAATGTTTTCTGATCTGGAATACCTGCCCGTATAACGATGTCAGTCTCTTCATTGGGTAAGATATTGACGACCTCAGTCAGAGAAAGGGCAACTTCCACTCGGGGGTAGAGCTCTCTAAACTCGCTCAAAATTGGAACGATATGGGACAGTGCGAAAGAGCGGCGCGCCGTAACATGCACGATACCTGCAGCCGTATTCTGCATATCACCTGCTTCTTGAAGGGCTAGATCCAACTCAGCGATGGGATTGTAGATACGCTTGTACACAAGATGCCCCACTTCTGTAGCAGACACATTTCGGGTTGAACGGTTCAATAACTTCACCCCAAGGTCCGCCTCCAAATTTTGTAGTGTTCTGGATGCTGCTGTAGAGGACATTCCAAGTTCTCGTCCTGCGCCTGTAATGCTGCCACATTCGCAAACCCGCGCGAATAATTTTAAGGCGTTGAGGCGATCCATCTGAAAATCTCCTTAAATGGTGGGGTCAACACATGTCCCGGAAATCGGGATAATGTCTCCCAATCATTGCATCTAGTCGCGAAAAATGGAAATGGTAAAATTCTCGGAATAAATTCACAACATGCCGGTTTGGATGGCAGACCAATAGAACTGATGTAAATCGGATTTGGATACAAGGGGAGGTCCTAACGTTGATGCAGAGCCCAGCCGAGAATAATGAAGCAGAAGAGCATGCCAAAACCATGATCGATTACATCAACAAAGGTGAAAAAGCAGCTTACGGGTTAGCTAATAGAGGGCCGATTAAGTTTGGACCTGACGGCTGTTTAGATCCTGACATTCTTGAGGCTTATTGGCGATATGGGTATTATGTTTTAGAAGGTGTTGTCGATGATCTGGAACTCGCTGACCTGCGCGTCGATATCGAGAGGGTGTTGACTATGGCTCCGGTTGAGCCTGAGACTGATATAGATGCTCACGGGCGACCTGCATTGAATTTGCAATTTGAAAAACCGATCTTTCGCTTTACAAAACCTTTAAGCGACCCATTGGGTGGGACGGACCTAAACAACGGGCGCCATCCAGTAAAAATGCTAACCCCTAAAGCAGGAACTGATGCCCCTGAATGGACGGTTTCGTTGTTAGATGGCAATTTACAGATCATGGATTCTGCTTTGCGCTTGGCAGGGCATCCGGGCTTGTTGAAAGCGGCTGAAGCAATTTGTGGGGCCGATTTTGTGCCCTACACCGATGTGACTTTTATAAAGGAGCCGGGGCTCGGGCCGTCAGTAGCATGGCATCAAGATGGATCAACTCATTGGAATGATGATGATTGGGACGAGGGAGCGCATGGATTTAATTCGATGACGCAACTCTACCCTAGCACGGCAGAAAATTGTGTATGGGTTATTCCGGGAAGTCACAAGTCAGGTAAAGCTGATATAAAACAAATGGTCGCACAAAGCGGTTCCGAAAGAATAGAGTCTGCCATCCCTATGGTTTGCAAAGCAGGGGATGTGATTTTGATGAATAGGCAGCTGGTTCATGGATCTTTTGCAAATACATCACAACACAGGCGAGTTTCGATAAATAGCGGTTTTTTTGCGAAAAAGAAGGTTCTGAACGTAACGACAAAATTGCTGAGTGGTGTCGTTACAACTTTTGATGAAGCTAGAATAACCAGGCGCAGTCGCATAATCGCGCTTGCGATTGATGCGCGTCAGCAGAAATTTCCAAAAGAACCTCGATACACTTATGAGCCATTTGCGGGTCAAGAAAATGAAAATCGCTGGCACGAGAAAAACCGGCAACAGCTGCTAAAGAATTACAACCTAGACAACATGTATATTTAGAACTCAGTTGGTTTCAATAGCTAAGAGCAATAAGGACGGACAAAATAACTTCCGTTAGGGGAGGCATGTCCTCTCTGCTATCGCCGGTACGTTGATGTTTTTCAAGTTATGTTTTGGGTCCCTATTAACGTTTACCGTATTTATCTAGGTGTTGCTGGAAAACATCTGTCAGTAAACTGCTTTGGTTTGAACCTGCCAGAATTTGTTGTCTTTTGCCATTGCCATCAAATAGCAATAGAGTGACATGCCTGACGCCATGAGACGCCGCCAAGGCCCGCCCTTCGACACCTTTGATATTCGCGACGAGGTATTGCAATTCGCCCTCATCAAAATTTTTCAATGCTTTTCGTGTTTGTCTCTGTAGGGCAATGCAAAGAGAACACTGGGGGTCATGGATTTGGACAATAGTCGGTATACCATTCCCAATTTTTGAGAGATCCTGTTCATCCAACGTAGCCATAACTTCGTCCACGACAAACCAGACGCCGCCACCAACAATAGCTGCCCCAAGCGCAGCATTTCGAACATTACTAAAGAAGGCTCGCCGCGTTGTCGCTTTTTTTTGCCCTGGAACAGATTGCGTTTGGT
>Ga0209826_1001773_pt1 | contig 14737 bp, 12 predicted proteins | sample GOMGulsemesocosm_5_FD_184637 | JGI IMG/M metagenome (GOLD analysis project Ga0209826, IMG submission 184637) | Methane-oxidizing microbial communities from mesocosms in the Gulf of Mexico - GOM15C Gulf of Mexico (SPAdes) (version 2) | ecosystem: Environmental > Aquatic > Marine > Cold seeps... | reverse complement strand
TTTGGATGAAAGATTATCAGCCTCTGCGTGAGCTGGCTTATGACAATTTAAGTAAGCTGAAGCAGCGAGGTTATTTTAACCCGCAATTTATCGACCAGTGTATCGACCGACATAGTAATGAGCACGCGGCCTACTACGGAGAACTTATCTGGGTGTTGATGATGTTGGAACTCTGGCTCAGCCAACAACATGCTCATGAGCCAGCACTGGGGGCAGCATGACCCCCAATTCAAACGAGCAATACCCCAAGGCGGCCATCCCTCTGGCGCCAGTGTTATCGGTTGCCTCTATCAGCTGCCACACACAAGCCGCTCACCACCGGAGCGTACTAGCAAACGCCCACCGCCTGCACACCACCAGTGGCCGAGCCGCTCTGGCCCTAGCTCTAAAACAGGCACAGGTGGGCCGTGATGATCAAGTGTTAATCCCCGCGTTTCACTGTGAGTCGATGATCGCCCCGGTACTCTGGTGTAAAGCCACACCCGTTTTTTATCGAGTTAAGGCCAACACGGATATCGATCTGGCAGATATCACACACAAGTTAACGAAGAGTACTAAAGCGATTATAGCCACCCACTATTTTGGCTTTATGCAAAACCTAGACGACCTAAAAACTTTATGTAATAGCCGGAAGATCCTGCTCATCGAAGACTGCGCACACGCGTTTTTTGGCTATCTCGATGGCCATCACGCTGGCAGCTGGGGCGACTTCTGCATTGCCAGTAGCATGAAATTTTTTCCGGTATACGACGGTGGCATTCTAAGCTCCAACAGCAGACCCCTGACCAACCAAGGCCTACAGAAGCCACCGCTGCGCTTTCAAATAAAGTCACTGATCAACACCCTGGAAGTTTCCAGCCACTATCGGCGTTTGGGGCTTGGCGGTCGCCTGCTAACGCAGGCATTAAAACTAAAGACTTGGTTGGTTCGCTCACCCACAAACGGAGCAGGCAAGGGCTCTCGACTTGGACCCAGCTCCTCCAACGGTGGCTACGGGCTAGACGAGCACTGGATTCATCGACGGGCCTCCAGCACCTCCCAGCTGATCATTAAAAACAGTAACCTGCAGCGTATTGTGAGCCTGCGCCGCAGCCACTATTGCCGGATAGATGCGGCCCTCAGAGGCCTCGCCGGATGCCACGCGCTTTTTAGTGAATTGCCAACTGGCACCGTCCCGCTTGTATACCCCCTGTATGTAGAGCAGCCAGACCAGCACTTCGCCGCCTTAAAATCCCTCGCTGTGCCCATCTGGCGCTTTGGTGAGTTCTTGGACCCGGCCATCGACAGCAGTGTCTGTGCTAACAGCGTTGAGTTGTCCCGGCATATATTCCAGCTGCCCTGTCATCAGGAATTAACGCACTCAGAAATCGACTGGATGACTGACACCATCCGCCAGCAATTGAATCAGCGCAATACAGGGCAGCAGCATGCGTAGCCCCCCCCCCTGGCAGCTCTATCCCATCGCCAGCTTCGACAGCCACTCGGCAAGCTGGGATACACTCAACCAAGCGAACGCTCAGCTGCCCATACTCGACAGTGATTTTGTCCGCCCGCTGCTCAAGTACTTTGCCACCGGCCGCGAAACACTGGCCATCTACCGAGTGGATGACGAAGTCCTGGCCATGGCCATCATTCACCGCTACAAATTGGGTTGCTGGATGACATTTCAGCCCTCTCAGGCGCCGCTGGGCTGCTGGCTGCAATCGCCAAGCCTGTCGATGGCTGCGCTAATAGGTGAGTTGAAGAAGACACTGCCCTTCCCCACATTAATACTGAGTGTCACCCAACAGGATCCAAACATAACCGCAAGACCCGCAACCAGCAAAAATTTGACTACCCTCGACTACATAAATACGGCCAGTATTCCACTAGCAGGCAGCTTCGAAGACTACTGGGCACAACGCAGTAAGAATACTCGCCAAAACTTTAACCGCCAGCGCAATCGATTAGCTCGCGAAGGTTTGCAAACACGGCTAAACATTATTACCGACAGAAACCAGGTAGCCGACGCCATCGCGGCTTACGGCCAGCTTGAGAGTGATAGCTGGAAGCAGGAACAAGGCACAGCTATTCACGCCAATAACAATCAAGGACACTTTTACCATGAACTTCTGGATGATTATTCTGAAAAAAACAAAGGGGTTATATTCCAGTACTTTTATGACCAAGAGCTAGTAGCCAGCGATCTCTGCATACACAATGAACGGGCTTTTATTATTTTAAAAACAGCCTTTAATGGACGAATGGCCAACACTTCGCCCGCCATGCAGATGCACCACGATATTATCAGACATATATTTGAGAGCAATATATCAAATAACATTGAGTTTTATGGCCGAGAGATGAACTGGCATATGAAACTAACAAGATCAACCAGAGCGCTCTACCACCTCAACCATGCCTCTTCGCTACTTTACTCATTAAAGAATATCTCCAGGCCCAACAACAAAAGAAGACAAGATAACAAACAATATATACCAACAAGATAAAGTGACACGCCATGACCGCAACAAATAAAAATGATGATTTCTATAAAGAGGCAACGGCGGCAATGAACCAAACGTTTGCCTACGCATCTAACTCCATAAAGAATCAAATTGGAAAACTTGATCGAGAGTTAGAAAGTGCCCTGGAATTAATCATCAATAAAAAACGATTAATAATTACCTGCGGTGTCGGAAAGTCAGGTCATATCGCCAGCAAGGTTGCAGCGACACTGACCAGCACAGGTAATCCAGCAATACACCTAAATCCTCTAGATGCAACACACGGTGACTTGGGAGTCATCCAAAATGGCGACATCATGCTGATGTTCAGCAACAGTGGGGAGTCCAGAGAGTTAATATCTATAATCCCGACGCTCAAGCAAAGGAAAGTACCCATTATTTCTATTGTAGGACGGGAAAACTCTAGCTTGTCCGCCTTTTCCGACGCGTCGATTATAGGGAAAATAGACAAGGAAGCCTGCCCGCTTAATCTAGCACCGACAACCAGCACCACCCTGGCAATGACCATCGGTGATGCGCTTGCCGTAGGTTTAATGGTACACGACGATTACCAGCCAAAGGACTTTGCCCTCAACCACCCAGCAGGGAGCCTGGGAAGAAGACTCACACTGAAAGTTGAAGACATAATCAAGAACACATCAAGCAGCTTATCCGCAGACAAAAATTCATCCTTTATTGAGCTGGTCTGCAAAATATCAAAAAGTGGCTGTGGTGCTATCTGTATAACGGATGAAAACGGAACAATTATCGGCATAGTGACTGATGGCGACATCAGAAGAACCGTAGAACACTATAATCCAGATGAATTTGGTTCTATTACTGCCGGTGAAATAATGTCAAAGGAGCCAGAAAGAATAAAAAGTGGAGACCTGGCAATAAACGCACTAAACATTATGGAGAATAGAAAATCGCAAATATCGGTGTTAGCCGTAACAGACAAGGAAAACAAGTTCTTTGGATTAATACGAATACATGACCTGATACAGGCTGGGTTGTAACGTGAATACACGAACCCCCACCTATTTAAAGTTTAAAATAAACACCTTCAGAATAATGGAAAAGTTACTAACACCAAGAACATTATTAAAAACAGAAACCAGAGAACACCGGAATTCAATACACCTATCCAAAAAGGAATTATGCCTAGTCATATATGCATCCACACTAGGTGAGCTTAACTCCATACAAACACTAATAAATAAGCTCCTGTCACGGCAAGAGAACCTAAAGCTAATATTACTTACTGATCACATAGAAAACATAGAGTCATACAAATCTAAATATCCAAACTCTATTACATTTCATTACTCCGAGGAAACATTCAGAGTAGAAAACATACTTATAAAATACACACCCAAAATATTTATAATTTCAGAAATACCAGCACGACTCCATGATGCGCCCTGCAGACTGGCCTACAAAACCCTGCAAAAAATAAGGGAACACAACTGCCCAATAGTTGTAGCTAACGGCTGGCTATACCATGAAAAACCATCATGCAGAATGGATTTAATTGAAAAGTTTTTATTCTCAATTGATTACCTAAACTGTATTGATTTATTCCTAGTTCAATCCGAAGAGACACGAAACTCACTGATAAAATCAGGCGCCAGCCCCAAAAGAATACATACCACAGGCAACATGAAGTTTGACATCCTTAACACATCCAGCGAGCCAGAAAACCCTATAATAGACACCAACAAAAGACCCACAATCGTAGGCGGATGCGTCACCAATATAGACGAGCAAAAACTAGTAATAGATGCATTCTATGAGTTAACATCAAAAACAAAAAATGCATTACTAATAATAGCCCCAAGAAACCCTGAAAACACATCAAGAATGGAAAAACTAAAATCAATGATAAAAGAAAGGCACCTAACATACGAGTGCCGTAGTAACAAAAAAACAAACATAAACGCTAAAACAAACGTCCTGATACTAGATACAATAGGTGAACTAACTCGATTTTACGCCATTTCCGACATTTGCTACGTAGGGCTAAACCACAACCTCATTGAGCCACTCAACCACTCAAAACCCACCATTGTCACACCGGGCTGGGATAGAGCTTATCCAAGCTACCCAGTATATGAATTATTAATAAAAACAAAAAACATAATAAAATGCGACTCTACAAACCACACAGATCTCTACATTAAATTTGAACAATCATTAAAAGAAAAAAAACACACAACCAATATAAAATACCCAAGAAAGATATTAGGAGCCACAAAAAGAAACATAAACTTAATAGAGTCTTTAATTTAAAAAACAATTTACACCACTAAAAACAACTAATATATACCTTCATTAAAACGTGAAATTCAGCAACCGACTCCAACCGCCTTCAAGAACTTCTCGTTACCGGACAAAGCCTCTACCAATGATTTCCGATCCCACAAAGCAAGGTGCCTAACTGGGTAACCTTCAATCCAGTCATCGATTAATTGAATTGGCTTACCTAGGCAGAAGGGTGCCAACTGTAGATTTAGCAGTCGAAACGAGCCCGATGGTATATCATGGTTAAGTACGCAATCGGAATGAGTTGATGTAAGAATATATGGGATGTCACTTTTTACGAAATTGTCAAGGGCCAAGAAAATATCGTGTTCAGACAAGTGAAATAAGCAATCTCGGCAGAGCCATAAATCAGCCTTCGGGAAAGGGTCGTTAGAAATATCTAATTCAACAAAGGTAGTTAAATCAGTTTCGTAAAGCGTTCTATTTTTATTAACCAGTGGTTCGACAATATCCCCACCTATATACGACACATCGGACTTCCACTTTATATCTTTAAACCAGTTATAATCTCCACAAGGGGCATCGAAAACTTTTTTAATAGAAAAAACCTCGACTAACACTGGGATTTCTTTCCGCACACTGGCCGTATATTCCATAGTAGACCCGGATCCCGATACACTTTCAGCATTGCCCCACCAGTTTGTTTCGTAATGCTCTTTAAATATAGATCTCGTATCACAAACCTTGTTAAACCTACGACGAGCTAAAAAACCTCTATAAAATCGTAATGCAGCCCTACCCCAAGAGAACATCATCATCAAACCGATGAAACTATCTTTTATTTTAAACTCCATCATACCCCCCCTAAAGAGACTTTTTAAACATGCACTACCCACAGATATAACCGCTGATACAAGAGTGCTTATAAACAGGTTAATTTCAGCGTGCCTTCAGAAGTAATAGATGTATGGCTCCATCCCCCCAAGCATGCCCGCCACTGACAAGGCCAATAAGTTTTTCTAAAATATACATCCTAGGTCTTTCTGTAAATTTATAGCTTCCAGGTCCAAAAGTAACATGCTCAACAATGGAAAAATCACACTCACCAACAACTTTATACAGCTGCCAAACCGTTAATGGTGTTATATGGCCACTACTGGTATAGCTTCCATCATCGAACATATCAAAAGTTCCACTTTTAACATAATCGGCCTTTGACCTACTACAATCAACATTTGGTGTCGTCAGAACAACATAACCACCGACAGACAGGAGCGCTCGGCACTGCCTTAAAAAACATCTCGGATTTTCCAAGTGCTCGATCAGTTCAATTGCGCTAACAATATTATATTCGGAATTAAAAGAATTTGAAAACTCTTCATTACAATCTATTTTCTTGAAATTATATTCAGCACAATCAAGAGAAAAATTATCAACCACATAATCTGACGATGTAACGGTAAACCCTAGATCTTTGTACCTTAAACTCATCGCGCCAGAACCAGCGCCAAGATCAATAACTGATGACCTAGTTCCTACTAACCCATGTCCTTCAAGAAGCCCCTGAACCGCGCAGTGTAATCCAGGCAGCGCGTGGATAGTAAGTCCACAATAGTTATCCAACCCATCTATTTTATTTACTTTAGAGTTACTGTATAAATCAACCAGAATTGTTGCATCTCTCATGAGAAACCCACCCAAAATAAATTAGAATTAACGTGTCAATTCCATTCAATATGTAACGAATCAAGTAGCTTTCTTGCCAAACCTCTCGCGTACCGAACAACAGCAGGCCTCTCCCTAGGCCAATACTGATGCCTCAAGGCCCAGTCAAAATCATATTTACCAATAGCCAACCACTGATCAACACGAGAAGACTCATCGTAACGAGAAGGAAACACAAGCCTAGGGTCATCAATTACCTGACGATACACATCAATAAATAACTCAGCATTACCAACAGGATCCCAATTTTTCTTCATCCAAGCCAATGATGAGTATCGAAACTCATTCATCAGCAATCTATTTTCACAAAAAAATATCAGTGTTTCTAAAAGATTCTCAAGCTTTGTATTGACCAGCGGAAGAAACGTGCCATCGGCCAGCATCATTGTTTGCTCTCGAACCCGCTCATCGACAAAAGCCAACACTAAAGCTCCAGAAGCTAGCCCCTCCAGGGAGCTCATATGGTATGACCCGGTCACCAGATCATCAATAACTATGTCACATGATGACTTTCGCCTAAGGCACTCGTCAAAAGGAACCCCTTCCATTATATCAAGGTCAACTGAAAGCCCTTTTTTCTTTGCTTTTTTAACAAACTTATTAAGTATTGACCTAGTTTCAATATAGCCCTTCGTATCCCACCTACATTCTCTGGCTCGTCTAAAATTTGACGGTGAATACCCTATTCTTACCGGCTTGCTGATGTCACAAGGAAAACTACTGAAGTTAGTGACTATATTAGGAACAACCTTGGCACTTGGATAAAACCTTTCTGGATACTGAGAAATCACCAATCTGGGTATAGGGCAAGAAGACAACTCTTCTTTCGTTATACCTTTATAACGGCAAATCAAATCAGGTGTAGAATGAAACTGCCTAACAATCGGCGTATATGAATCCCAAAGAGACTTGAAATCAATAGGGTAAAAACAATCCGTTTTTAAATCGACATAATTATGTAAGTGAATCAAGTCAACAGTTTTAATAAGCTCCAATATCTCGATTTTATCTTCAGGCCAACAAAGATCGGAAGGGAACGATAAATTTGTATAACCGTTACGGCTCAGAACAACTGATCTAGCTGTAACCCCATCAATCATATTTAGAGCCTCACAGATACGATAAGGAGAGGCTACTAACGGAGTAATAGAGAAGTGTATAACCAACATAAAACCACCCAAACAATTACATATGTATGTATTAACTGACCAAACAACTCACACAACCACAACCACAACACATATTGAATATACTTAATCAGTAAATATGATCAGCCCGTAAACCCACAATCTAGAACCAACCCATAGTTTTGATGCACGCTTAACAATACCCGTTAAGGCCACTCCTCCAGCACTAAATTAAGCGCCCCAGGAAAACTTAATCACTAGCACTTATTGGAAATATAATTCATACCGTCATCGATAAATTAACTATCACTAGACCGCCAACCTAATATAACGTTTAAACTAAGCACACAAATTATCTCTAACCCATCGATCAAACTGTAAAACTCTAAAAAACCTAGCCCCAAGATTGACTTCACCCCGCTTATGCCGATCAAGATCAGATAAGAGACAGGATGTATCTACAGCCGTTCTGGTATGGGGAGAAAGATCATTTAGCGATTCATAGAACATTGAATATAGGTCTGTGCTTACCCATTTATCTATCGGCGTAGGGAAACCCATCTTATCCCGCCTCAACCTGACGGACTCTGGTATTTTTCCAGCCATTGCCATCCTCAATATCCTCTTACTCCACCCATCAAGCATTTTACCTTCATCACTGGATGACAATGCCAAATTAACCAATCGGTAGTCCATAAACGGCAAACGCCCCTCGACTGAATGCGCCATAGAATTCCTATCTTCGACTCTAAGATAAATAGGAAGCGGGCTCACACCAATGGATTGCCTAATAACAGAATCAAGATCAATTTTCCCAGAAACACAGCTAGGCGATAAAAAACACTTTACAAAATCCTTCTTAAAACAACCACTTCTCGATAATTTAAATTTTCTATAATATATAGACGCCTCTCTATAAGCTCGAGCTTCACTCATCTTATTTTTGACATAAGCAACAAACAAAGACAAAACCACAGACAACCGTCCACTTCCATATATTTTCTCAAACACCATTATTTGATCATTTAACAAACGAAACTTTCTAGCTTCCAAAAGAGAATACCAATAATGAAAGAAATAGTTAGGATAACCAGCCAAAACCTCATCTGCACCCTGCCCACCCAGAACCACCTTAACCCCTTCTCGAGAAGCCACCTCCATCAGCTTATAGCCTACCAAGGCCGTAAAAGAATGCACGGGTTCATCATGGCTCCAGAGCAATGAACTTAACGAGTCAATAAAGTCCACAGGGGTACTCTCTACGTAGAATATTTTCGGCTTTGTCTTTTCAAGAACCGCATTTAAATATTCAGACTCATCAAAGTCATCCGAAGTATAGCTAAATGCATATAAAGATTGATCCACATTTAATTGTGAATGCATTTCACAGATAATCGATGAAGAATCAATCCCACCAGATAGAAGAACACCCACAGGCACATCACTTCTCAACCTCAGAGCCACACTATTTTCAAAAACATCACTATATTTATGAGCCAATTCATCGGCAGAGTATTCACCGTCCAACTGATCAGCTAAAGCCCAATACTTACTCCTTTCCATCACCCCATCAACAACGTTAATAGTGAAGCAGGTTGCGGCTGGAATTCTATTAACCCCAGCAAAGAAAGTTTCATCGGTTGTGTCAAGCTGACCATTAACTAAAAAATCAGCCGCGACCTTCCAATTTATATCCTTACTAACAAGCCCAGAAGCCATAATTGACTTTATTTCAGAAGCCAACAAGATAACCGAGTCGTCTTCATAATAATGCAGTGGTTTAACCCCAAACCTGTCCCGAGCACCAAAAATACGCCGATTGATCACATCATATATAACAAAGGAAAACATCCCGTTAAATCGTTCAAGGCATGCCCCCCCCCAACAAATGTACGCATTCAACAAGACCTCAGTATCACTGGAAGAGAAAAACTTTACCCCCTTTGCTAACAGCTCATTTCGTATTTCAATATAGTTATAAATTTCTCCGTTAAACGCTATAACAAAGTTACCGTCTTGGCTCCACATAGGCTGATCGGCGGCTTCCGACAAATCCAATATAGACAACCTACGAAACCCAATAGCCATGCTTTTGTCGACAAAAAAACCTTCGCCATCGGGCCCTCTATGACGAATAACATCCGTCATAGAATGTATCAACTTATGCTTATCGAGCTCCCGCCTCTTATCAAGAACGAATGCAAATCCACACATAAGACTAGCCTCTTAACATAACGACCAATTCATTAAATATTAATCGCTTAAAATACCAGAAACCAAAAAGATAGATAACGATGCCGACAAAAACCTCACCAACCAGAAACACCCATAACACATCAACATCCACGAACAGCTTAAACAGAACGACCCCAAAAACCATAGCAAGTGACATGCAGGCAGGAAATAAAACCTCAGCAAAGAACTCAACAAATGTAAACCCAATACACTTAATAGTCCTGTAAGTTTCCACAAAAAACACCAAGGGGTATGCGAGGACCCATGCCGCACAGACCCCCAATAAACCGTAGTCTACCCCCATAAAAAAAGCTGGCGGCATAACCAAACAGGCAACCATCAAATTACCCAAGCTTAACCAAGGCCTACCCAAGGCCCTCAATATCGTCGGGTAAATATTGCTGATCATTCTCACTGGCATAATTATGGAAAGTGCCATAACGGGATACACGCACGACTCCCAGCGCTCACCAAGAACAACCGGAACCACCTCAAAAGCGGTAACTGAAATCCCCCAAAAAACAGGAAATGAAATTACACTTAAATACCTAACGGCAAGCAAGAAACCCTTTCTAAATTTAACCTTATCTTCTTGTGTTCTTGAAAACGCCGAAAAAGCCACCTGATTAACGACGGAATTAACTTTCTGCATGGGTGTTGAAGACAACTGCATAGACACCGAATAAATACCCAAATAGTTTCCGCCCAACATCTTGCCAACAATCACACTATCTGCCTGGCTATACAGATACCAAACAACTCGCTCCAAAACAACAACACCACCAAAGGACATCAACCCATAAATATCACCAAATTTAAATGACGGGAAAAGGAAAACAGGATTGATATAATAAAGGACCAAAAGCCCCACAACTCCAGAGATCAGACTCCCCCATACCAGAGACCAAACCTCTGCCCCATAAAGTGCAAACAACAGGGTTGACACAGCCCCGGTAATACTCGAGACAAGAGCCACGGCTGCACTTTCCTTAAACCTCATATCCCTTTGTAAAATAGACCCTGGGATAACAGAGAATGCGACGAACACAAACTTAAACGCCAAAACCTCTATTACGAACGACAGCTCTGTCTCATTAAAATACCGAGCCACAGCGTCGGAAAAAATATAAAAGATAACAAAAAATACAGCATTAACAACAATCACAAAACCAAACACAGAGCGTAACTGCCGCCTTGATACATCCAACGCCTGAACTATTGCAGAACCCAAACCCACTTCATAAATAATGGCAAAGAATGAAATGAATATGGTCGCCAACGCCATAACACCATAATCATCCGGCGACAAGATACGAATTACAAAAATCGTAATTACCCAGGTAAACATTTGACTCAAAGCTTTAAACAATGCAAGCCACTTAAAGCCTTCAAGTGTAACTCGTCTTATATCCAAAATTCCCCTAATTCAATCTACTTTTAAGCCAGGATAACGGATACCCTAGAGAATAAGCCTTATCGGCATACTCCCGGGCTACATCAAGCTGACCTCTGGCCAGATAAAGAAGAGAAATATTGTAATTAAATTCAGCCGTATCCAGCCCAAGATACTCAGCCTTCGAATACATCTTCAAGGATTCGTCTAAACTCCCAACCCGGTGAAGGTGTATACCGTAGAGCATAAATGAGACACTGTCCTTCGGACTAAAATATATAGCCCGTTCAAAATAACATCTTGCAGAATAGTGTGATCTTGAATTTTTAAGCGTACTTTTTTCACGAATTTGTAATCTCGACATCGCATACAGAGCACGATGATAATTAGGGATTGCCCTGAGTGTATAATCGATATCACCATAAGCGGTATGTGCGGTGGCACCACGCTTCAACATCTCCACCTCCTGAGTAAAGTGCGCGCCCAAAACTATTGGTAACTTTGACTGATGCAATGGGTTTATATAATCATAGGGTCCGTAAGCATTTTCCAATGGTAACCCTGTCTGGATACCACAGGTCACATTGTCGCGTGCGGCACAAAATGAAACCCAACAGAACATTAATAAAATCCATAACAGTTTCTTATCCATGTCGGTCTCCCGTATGTTCCTGACCTATCTAGCGGCTATGCCAAACAGCGTCGACTCAACATTAACCGCAACATATATCGCCAGCTTTGTTTATCCCAAGGCGTAAATCTTGGAAGCTGCCAAATATTTGATGCTTCACTAGCAACACCAGGATTGGTTGACAAGGCTGCTTTAAAACCCAATGCTTTGACCTGATCTTGTTGCAATAATCCATAGTCCTTATCGAAGCGTCCATTGGGGTAGGCAAAATAATCCACCGGCGCCTGCAGCCAAGACTCCAGAATTCTCTTACTGGTTGCAATTTCAAAATGTGAATCTTCTTCCGAAAGCCCTGATAATATGGGATGAGTATGCGTATGTGCTCCAATAGTTACCCCAGACAAATACAATGCTTGCAGTTCTTTCCGACTCATCATCAACGAGCCGACAGAAACATTCACTTTTCTCTCAATGCCCTCCACTAGGGCGCTCCTTTCACCCGAAGAGCAGTACTTTATTTTTTCCAATAAGCGCTCTATGGTGACAAGACAATCATCGGTATTGGTACAGTTGTGCGCCCCCAACCCCAACAAACTAAGATCCAGCTGAGTATTACCTTTCTCCACCCACTGTCTGACAGACTCAATAACTCGGTCATTCCACATACTGTTTCTGTCGATATAGCCGCTACTGACAAATACCGTGGCCGGTATTTTCCAATGCTGCAATATAGGCAGTGCGGCATTTAAATTATCAGAATAACCATCATCAAAGGTGACACAGACTGCCCTTTCCGGTAATTCTCCCTGGGCCATTAACAATAAAGACTTATCCAGAGACAGTGGAGTAAAATATCTTGCCAGTGTTTCCATTTGTACAGAAAACTCATCTACCGTCGGTTCGAATGGACGTAATGGATCATGGGTTTCTAATACCCGGTGGTAAATTAAAATCGATAAACGTGAAGAGCTACTGGCCAATAAATAAGGCAGGGTTCGGCTTATTCCGGTTAACAAGGACCTAGATATCATCCCACTCAGGTCCCCGTTCAAAATATACTCATATTTTCTGTACCTGTAATTGCGTATTTTTTTTAGGTAACTCAATTAATGCCTGTCGCCTGTAACGTTTCAGTAGACGCTCATCTCCGATCAACGGCTGCTCCTGCTGCTGATTAAGTAGCAAGGCAATAGCAATCAAATGCCAGGGTAAATCAAAATAAGACAAGCTCAAAAAAGCGCCTCCACTCATATAGGCAATCAAACTTATCTGAATCATTTTTGCCAACTGTAGCGATTCACGGGCATCAGCCGAATTTCTACCATAATTAGTTTTTATCACTCCAGCGAGATTGCGCCAGGTTAACCACAATATGAGCACAAACAGCGACAGGCCGGGCCATCCATGATCGGCTAGTACGCTGAAGAAAATACTGTGAGCAGCATGGACATCTAGTGGTTCGGGCGCATAGATAGCAAAGGTATTAAGTGACCAGGAGTTCATACCGGCGCCACTGAGCCTATCATTGGCAACATTAACGCTGTAATGCCAGGCATTGAGACGCCCCATCGCTGACGCATCCTGCTCATAGTGTTGTATTGATTCCATGCGTAGATGCCAAGACTCTGGCATAAACTGCCAAGCCAAAAGAGCAAACAGCACAATGCCGAGTCCACTCAACAGCTTTGCTGGTGTCTTAAGCCAGAAAAACCCTGCCACAGCCATAATTGCCAATAAAGCACCCCGCGACTGTGACCCCAAAACAGACACCAAGCTCAACAGCATGGCGATGACTAACCCATATTTGATCCAACGCCTGTGGCTGGTTTGCCACAGGAAAAACATCAGGGGTACAATCATAAGGGTTGCTAATGCTAGGCCGTTGTTCTCCTCAATGAAACTACCCGGCGGCCCCCAGACACGATAACTACCACCACTCAGCATCGTAAATAGTCCACCTTTTGTACTGAAGAAGCCTATCGATAACACAATCACCCAGATCAGCTGGCGCATACGCTCGCGACTGTTTATTAACAATATGGTTAATAATGTTACCAGTTGAATCTTTAACACTTTGATAAACTCAAAACGAGCCGATTCTGGAATCAAGGAAAACACAGTGGAAACTAGCATCCAAACGATAAACAGCCCCCATACCCAGAGCAGAGCATCACGAGGCATTGATTGCTTCTCTTTGCTAAAAAATATGCTCAGCAGCAGTGTTATCGCCACTATCTGCGCAAAGGGCATCTCATAGGCAAAACCCCAGGTCAGTCGATGAGGATTCATATAACTAAGCCAAGACCACACCAATACCCCGATATGAGGGCGCATTAAAATAATCGGCAAGCTGCCAAATACCAAACAGGTAATCAACAGATCGCGCATATCAATTTTTCTCCATTGCGTTAATGGGGAGTGAAGACTCGGTGAGTTCGCCGTAAAGTCGCAGTAAACCCTCAACGGTGGGCTGCCAAGAAAATCTCTCTGCATAGAGCCTTGTAGACTTGCGGCTAAGCTGACGAGCCATTAGGTGCGAAATACCGCCCTTTAAACCCTCAGGGGTTCTTTTTTCTACCAGCACACCAGCACTGCGATGACAGACGACCTCAGGGATACCGCCTACATTAATAGCGACAACGGGAGCGCCGCAACCCATGGCTTCCAACAGAACGTTGGCCCAGCCCTCACTACTTGAAGCAAGTACCAAGACATCGGCGGCCGAATAAAGTTCGACCAACTCCTCTTGGGTTAACACCCCAACGAATCTCACCCGCCCCACTAGATTTAGCCGCTTTACCTGCGCTTCTAAATCTCGTCGAAGTTCACCTCCTCCAGCTATGATAAGATTGACACTCGGTAGTGCCTGCAGGGT
>Ga0209826_1001771_pt1 | contig 14746 bp, 14 predicted proteins | sample GOMGulsemesocosm_5_FD_184637 | JGI IMG/M metagenome (GOLD analysis project Ga0209826, IMG submission 184637) | Methane-oxidizing microbial communities from mesocosms in the Gulf of Mexico - GOM15C Gulf of Mexico (SPAdes) (version 2) | ecosystem: Environmental > Aquatic > Marine > Cold seeps... | reverse complement strand
CCACCGCCACCACCACCACCGCATCAAACCCAGCCACTACTCGCCGGGTAGCAGTATCATCCATTCGTCGTTCCAGCGGTTTACTTGAGCAAGTGATAACAAAGATTAATCCAGCAGCAAGCTAACCATAGACCTTAACCATTACAACCATTTGCCATGGCTAGCTGCGCTTAAACACACATGGACGGCCTCAAGCCGGTTTTACAGGCCGCACTGACGGCCAGGATTGCACCTTCCAGTAAAAATGTCGCCCTGCTTACCAACTCCATCGCGGCGGTCTAACAAAGTCGCAGGGCACCAAAGAGAACATTGAAGGCACTGCGGGTCCATGACTTCGAGCATAAATCACCACTAAAACCTTTAACCACCCCCCTCCGAGGCAGGAAAATTTGATCTAGATCATCCCAATGCAGATTAAAAACAATCAGAGCTGACTTTTTTATACAAAAAAGAGATGATCCGTCCAACACCCCCAAAAATAGAATAATAAGTATCGAGCCTAATCTAATACTACCGGAGAAATCTATGGATCTTAGCCGCTTCCCCTATCTACAAGGTAACTATGCCCCAATTGATGAAGAGAGAGATTTCGACAGCACTGAATTAACCATAGAAGGCGAAATCCCCGAGGACCTGATTGGTGCCTTTATGCGCAACGGTGCCAATACGGCTTATCAACCTAACCATTATGTCTACCCACTAGACGGCGACGGCATGATCCACTCAATATACCTCAAAGACGGTAAAGCTCATTACCGCAATCGCTGGGTACAAACCAGCCATCTGAAAACAGAGCGCGAATTTGATCGCACTATTTATGGCAGCTGTGGAAAATTGATGCCCGTCCCACAAGAAGTGTTAGATGCCGGAGGAGAACGCAACCCACTGCGAAATACATCCAACACCAATGTAATCCAGCACGGCGGCAAGGTGATTTCCATGTGGGAAGGAGGCTTCCCACACCTTATGACAGCCGGCCTTGAGACTGTCGAACTGTACGATTATGAGGGTGCTTTAAAACCTGGAGACGCATTTTTTGCTCACCCCAAAATCTGCCCCGACAGCGGTGAAATGGTGTCTTGCATTCAACGCTGGGAAGCACCATTTTTTACGGTAAAAATTGTTGATAAGTACGGAAAAATCGTTAACTCAATTCCAGTCGATTTACCTGCCAAAGCGATTATTCACGACCTGCAAATCACCGAAAACTACATTATTATCTTTAATTCACCAGGTTTTCACGATATGGAGAAAGCCAAACGAGGGGAAGACCCTTTCACTTGGGAGCCAGAAAAAGGCGCTCAGGTCATAGCCATTCCACGTCAAGGTGGCGATCCCATCTGGTTTGAAACCGAGGCATTTTTTAGTTGGCATTTTTGTAATGGCTTTGAACGCGATGGCAAGATCGTACTCGATTATGTCTGGATGAAACAAATCCCCTTTGCTCAAAATATGACGTCTGGCCTAGAGAAACAAACCCGCAACATGCACCGCATGACATTGGATTTATCAAGCAAAGTTGTGGTCGATAAAAAAATTGGTGATATCTACTGCGAATTCTCGCGCTGCGCCGACAGTATTTGTGGAAAAGAGTATCGCTACGGATTTGCTACCGCTTCCAACCGTGCTTGGGCTGACGCTCATGGCTATAACTGCACCCTGCGCTACGACATGGAAACCGGTGAGCATCAACTGTGGGAGTATGGTGCAGAAGCCAATGCTGGTGAACCCGTACATGTGGCCAACCCTAACAGTGACAAAGAAGAAGACGGCTATGTCATGTGCTATGTATTCAATCCAGGTGAAGACCCATTCTTGTCGATATTAAGTGCAGGCAATATAGCTGCAGGTCCTATCGCAAAAATTCATATTCCCGCTCGTGTACCCAATGGCTTCCATGCCAATTGGATGCAAGATCTTGAGTTAAGCGAATAGATCACATCGCCTTCGTCCAAAGCATCCACTTCTGCCCAAGTGCGATGCTGGCCCGCAAAGCAATAAATATCGCCTTTCAAGCACGGTTATCACGAATGACGAATTTCCAAATCGTTGAAGATAAGTCAGACCTGAGCTATTGGCCCAATATTGTTTTGCGGGGTATAAAATTACTGCATACCACCTTTGAAAAAATAATACATTAAACGAGAGGCTATACCATGGCAGAGCCACTACCCAAAGATAACCCATTTTTAAATGGTCCCTTCGCACCGATACGCATGGAATGCGACGCCGACAACCTATTTATAGAGGGGGAAATCCCCAAGCAGCTCAATGGCAGCTTCTACCGGGCTGGTCCAAACCAACGCTTCGCCCCACTAGGTGACTACCACCTGTTCAGCGGTGACGGTATGGTCCATGCTTTTCATATAAGCGATGGAAAGGTCAGCTATAAAAACCGCTGGGTTCGCACAGCCAAATGGAATATTGAAGATAAAGAACAACGGGCCGTTATAAATGCGATGAACCCTTTTGACTGTGACCCGGATTATTCTGATTTTGTCTTTACTGATAAAGAAGGATTGGCCAACACCGCCGTTATCTGGCATGGCGGCCGTTTATTGGTCATGGAAGAAGGCCACTTCCCTTTTGAAATTGACCCCATCAGCCTGAAGTCGATTGGCTCATGGAATTTTGCCGGTAAGCTGTCGACCGCAATGACAGCCCATCCCAAAATAGACCCAAAAACCGGCGAGATGCTGTTCTTTGCCTATATGGCATCGGGGCCATTCTCGGCAGATCTGGGCCTCTACAAAGTGAACAAGCAGGGTAAAATTACCGAATCACATATAATTCCAACACCCTACTCTTCGATGGTTCATGATTTTATCGTCACTGAGAACTATATCGTATTTCCGATACAACCGATTACCGGCGATATGGATCGGGCCATGGTCGGAGGTCCACCTTTTGCCTGGGAACCTGAAAAAGGCGTACACATTGCGGTAATGCCTCGCCACGGTAGCGTTGAAGATATTCGTTGGTTTGAGATGGATGTGTCATTTACTTTCCATTTTATGAACGGCTTTGATAAAGACGGCGTGATCACCATTGACGCCTGTCAGTTTAAACAAGCACCATTATTTCCGAAGACCGACGGCAGCTCTACGGGCACAGCGGAGCCTCACCTGCACCGCTGGACGCTTGATGTTAACGATGTCAACGCCCGAGTTAAAACGCTGCGAATTGACGAGGCAGAGTCTGAGTTCCCTCAGTGCGATCCACGATACGCCATGAGTGAATATCGCCATGGCTGGTATACATCCCCCGATGGCATCGCCAAAAGCGGCTTGGAGGCGAATGACGCCTTCTATAATAACGTTGCTCACTTCGACCACCAGACCAGAGAAACCCAACGCTACTCTTTTGGTAATGGTGTTACCTCCGAGGCTATATTTGTGCCCAAGTCAGAAGACTCCGCTGAAGGCGTAGGTTACCTACTGTCGGTGGTAACGGATCTCGATACCAATACCAGTGGGCTCTACGTATTTGATGCGCAGTCTTTAGCCGATGGGCCGCTGGCGATCGCACAACTCAACCACCGCGTGCCGGTCGGTTTTCACGGTGGCTGGAGGCCCAACGACTGAGTGATTCAACAGATATCTGACGGCGCAAGGATGCGCCGTACCAGTATGGCAACCAGAGAGAATAGGCGATGCCATTCTCTCACTCTCAATACCATATAAAGAAACGGTATATCAATTCATTGTATTTATACTGCATTTTTATAGTTACCCGTTTAATGCCAAGCGCCAGAAAAACCGAACTACAATTAACGCAAGCAGCCCTATTTTTCGGCCACTGATTGATGGCTTTTCATACCTATAGAGGTTTATGGAAAACCTTAGAGTTCAGCTTCTAGGTAATGATACACATCACGTTTTCAAATAAGCATGGGAAAATCAAAAGAAATATTCCGTTGCTTTCCGATTCGGTTACCCACCCCCAAAAGTGGGTTTTGTTCGTTGCTACATTCTCCATGCTGGGCTGGCTGCCCCTCACTTATGCAACCAAGTAATTAGTGGTAGATGACTTATTCAATCTCTCACTTAATGAGCTGTTACAAGTCAGCGTCACAGGGTCCACGTTAACCGAGGAATCACTGCTCAGCGTGCCTGCATAGGTCACCGTAATGACACAGTCACAGATACGCCAGCTAGGGGCGAATACCCTGGAAGCGTTAATGAACCATGTGCCGGGATACCAGAGTTACCGCTCCGACCACACCAATACGACCTTTAGCAGCCGCAGCCGACACCTAGCGAATGCCACACATGAAGTGTTACTGCTGCTGGATGGCCAGCGCCTGAATCACGACTTTGCCGGTGGCAGGTTTAATTCTGGCTTGCCACTGGAAGGTGGCTACACATTGTTCGATGCCCATGTGCACTATCAAGTCACCCGGCAGTGGCAGGTCTATGGCAAGCTGCGCAATCTCACCGACAAAAGCTACGATCAGCCTGCATTGATTAATGCTAACAATATTCAGGGTGTCTTGGGGTTGGAACGAGAGATTGAAGTGGGTATACGCTGGAATTTTGATCAATAAGTCTTAATCAAGGGAATGAAGGCTTGAGCGGAGGAATGAAAGAGAAAAACAAGCGGCACTATTAACAACCCAGACTCATATTTAAATACAATGAAAGTTGCTCTGCCCAGTCCACTGCCAATGCCCGCGGCTTGCTAAAATAACAGTAGCTAGGACAGAAGGGGCAAAAACATGATGATTTATGAGCACTTAAAAACACCCGGCGGCGCACCTTTTGCCGCCAAGCATTTGGCCTATATGCAGCCAGAAGAACTTGCGGACAGCATCGAGCAATTTTTTAACTGCGACGACCATATACCGCAGGACATGTTTGCTAAATCGGCACTGACCCAGGCCCTGGCGCTAAGCCATAAACCAACCCAGCACTGAATGCCAGGTCCCGTCGCCCAACACTCGAGGGCGCGGGTTTAAAGTATTCGCTAGGGGGGTGTTCAGGCAGATAAAAATCATCGAGATCATCGCCTTGGCGCTGCGCTCGACGGCGCCCCTCGACTTCTACCCCAGGGGCGCTCTATACGCACCGGAACACAGGCCAAGACCCAGCGGCACAACTCAGATAAGGCGGGTCGTGACGCGCGCCCTATTCCCCTCTAACAAGCCGAAAACGCCAAGACAGAGAAACTGCCGCCTCAGGATTCTAAACGTCTGTTATAGTGCCAGCAACCACCCACTATAATATCGCTTCTATGACTCCAGCCGACATTGATCACCAGCTCGATGCATTTGAGTACAAGCAACAACGACTAGTGGTGCTGATTCGCACTGCGCTGGGTATCAACCGTCACACGGCCGCGCTGGAAGACCTACTACTGCTCTCTCGCCCATCCCAGTCCTTCCCCGCCAAGGTCAGTCAGTACATGGCCCTACTGAAGGCCAAGACCTCCGCGCTCAGCGATCAGCAACTGAGCTTGCAGGCGGACAAATACGAGAATACCTGCCAGAGACTGCTGCGGAGCCTGCGAAAAAGTATGCAACAGGCGCAGAACCTGCTCACCGATGAGCATCAGCAAGAAGTCTTTTCCGAGCGGATACAAGAGCATTTCAAACAATTCAAACACTTTACCCAGACCTCAGTGGGGCTGCGAGCACTGCTGCAGGAGCGGGGCCTGGTGCGCGCGCCGATGAAATTTGGCTTCCCACAGGCGTGGCTGGGCGAACAGATAGAGCAGTTGCAGCAAACCAATCGCCAACTGCGTCAGCGCGTCAAAACACACCTGCTCGAGCTTATTCACGATGCCCAGCAACTGCTGACCCACCCTGATCTGTCAGGGACGGTAGAAGATAGCCTTCACTATGTCGAAGCCGCCATGCGGGAAAATCTGCAACACCTTGAGGCTGGCGGCCGATTACAGCAGTTCCCCCACGACTTTGAAGCGCTTGAGCTGACCTCACTGCCTCAAAATCAGGGCCCCAACACTGAACTACCACTGATCGAGGTCGCAGAGGCTGAGGTCGAAGAAATTACCCCCACCGCAGTTGCCAGTACACAGACAGGTCTGTTGAAAAGGCTACGGCTGTGGCTCAACAGCCCCTGGAAAAAGCGCTGGCGTGACCTCGACTAGGGTGCGACGATTTAATCCACTAGTAAATCAACTGGGCAGAGTCACGTGATCTCTGCCACAGGCCTGCCATAACGACACATATGACCAAACCTCAGCAGCTAACAGCGCCTAGCAGCTTTATTCAAAAGGCTGCCAAGCCCTCAAGCTTGGCGTATCATAGCGACCTGTTAAAAAACGCCCTGATTAACAAGCGCTCGGACAAACAGCGCCATGATCACCAGACCCGTACAAAGACGAGCCCCACTGAGGTAAGCAGCACATGAGCAAAACATCCCCCCTAAGCCAAACCCTGACCCGCGACGGCAAGACCGTCAAGATTGAGATCACCCAGGATGGTAAAAAAGAAAACGGCTGGACCCTCAAGATCGTTGATGAGTACAACAACAACATCACTTGGGAAGACAACTTCAGCTGCGCACAAATGGCCCTAGACGAAGCCCTAGCCTGCGCCGACGAAGAGGGTATCGATTGCCTGATCGGCCCAGACCCCAAGCTGTTTCAATAACACGCCCTAGGCCTGCTGTGCCACGTTCACGCCCTCCTGAGCACAGCCGCTTACCACGCCCCTTTACCACAAGTTAAAGGGGCGTAGTGTCGATCAAGGCAACGATTCTGTCTCCACAGCAGGGGCCTGCGTCCCACCTGTACACCCCTGTCGGTCGAGATCATCCAGAATAAAGCTGGCCGCTCGGTAGGCGATCATCATGCTCGGCGCGTTGATGGCTGAGACGGGTATATTGGGAATAACCGAGGCATCGGCCACTCGCACATTGTCAAAGCCCTTCAATTTCAAGTAACTGTCCACCGGCGCGTCCTGCTCTGGCCCCATCTTGCAAGTGCCGGCGTAATGAAATGTGGTCATGGTCGCGGCCTTCGCCCAGCGCTCAAGGGCGGCCGGGTCAGTCGTTTCATAGCCTGCCGCCAAGCCCTCATTACCCCACTCAGACAAACCCTCGTGCCCCGCAATCCCCCTGGCAATGGCCACGGACTTTAACAGCGTCTGCATATCTTCAGGGTCGCGATAATAGCCCGGGTCTACCACCGCCTGATCACGGGCGCTGCGCGACACCAGCCGCAATTCACCCCGTGATTTTGGTTTGCCCAGAATCACCACTAGGGCGTAAACACGATCGACAAAGTTGGATACGAATGGCAAATAGAAAGCACCGTCAATCAAGCCGCGAAGCAGCTTGCGCAACCAGCGGCTATAAAATAAGCGACCGGGCAGCAGCATGGCGGGCACCATGCGGTGCATGGATTTCTGAATCGTGATGGGAGCTGCCATAAAGGTATAGCAGGTATCTGGCTGCCCCTTGGCCAGGTCACTGTCGGTGTTACTGCGGCCAAATCCATAGAGTTGAGGGTAGCCAAAATCGATTTTCTTTTTGCCCTTAAAGCTCATTAATACATTGGGGTGGTCGTGCAGGTTTTTACCTATATAAGGCTGCTCTTGTACCACGGGGATGGACAGTGACTGCAACTGGTCGCGTGGCCCTACTCCGGACAACATCAGCAGTTTTGGGGTTTCTAAGGCCCCTGCTGTCAGTATTAATTCGCGCTTGATACACACGCGCTGAGTGACACCGGCGATGTCCACTTGCAGTTCGACGGCACGCTGCTGATCATTAAACACGATACGCTCAACAAGGCTCGAGGTTTTGATTGTTAAGTTGGTGCGGGGTTGCCCGTGAATATAGGCCATGTATGAGCTGCGGCGACGATCGCCGTCGAAGTTCATGTCGTTATAACCCATGACATCGCCGAGCTCGCCGTCGTTCATGCCGTGTTTACGGGTAAAACCCATACGCTCGGCAGCCACCAATGCCCGCTCAAGGAAATCCGTACCTGGGCGATTGTGGATAAGCAGGCGCTGTTCAAGCGCCTCAAAACTGGGGCTGATATCACCCCATTGCCAACCCGCAGGCCATTGATCAAAGTCGCGTTTATCACCACGGGTATAGACCATGCCATTAACCGCACCACTGCCGCCCATGCCAGTACCTGTGCCCACATAGATAGAGCGCCCGTCGCAATCGGCTTGTTTAGTCGACATACGGTCCCACATGACCGCATCATTGGCAAAGGCGTACTTAAAGCCATCATCGCTCATGGTTTCCGGGTTATTTTCAGCAGGCTCACCCGCCTCTAGCAACAACACCGAAGCGGCGGTTTCTTCAGCTAAACGTGCGGCCACCACACAGCCCGCCGAGCCAGCGCCAACGACGACATAATCAAATGTGAGTTCAGTGTCTTTTTTCATTATTTTATACGCTCGTGTAAATTCGAATACCAACCCTAATGAGCGCAACCAACGACATCAAGTCACGACCCCGCGCTTTACAAAGGTTTTCACTCCGCCGCCTAAGCGCGTGACAGGGGCTTGTCAGCAGACACAATCCAGATCAAACAAAGCTCAATCTCGCCTTGTCGGGTAATTAGCCTGCCCCTAGAATAATGAACTCACTAAACACAATCAGCGTTGACTATGGATTCAGCCCCGCAGTTTTTATTAACCCTTGGCGGCATACTGCTGCTTGGGCTTATCACCTCCACCATTGGGCGCAGGACGCCACTGCCACGCGTCACGCTGCTGCTGGTCTTTGGCGTGCTCATCGGCCAGCAAGGTCTCAACGTTATCCCTCCACTATTTACCGATAACTTTGAGCTTATCGCCGACATGGCACTGCTGATGGTGGGTTTCCTACTAGGTGGCAAGCTTACTCGAAACTCGCTGCGTCACTCGGTCAAGCAGGTACTATGGATTTCACTCAGTGCCGCACTGCTGACCACTCTGGTGGTGAGCAGTGGATTAATGTTATTGGGCGCCCCCAAGGAGGTCGCCATACTGCTCGGTTGCCTCGCTTCAGCCACAGACCCAGCCGCCATTTTTGATGTTATCAGTGAAGGTAAGCACCGTGGGCGCTTTAAGAATTTACTCTTGTCGGTGGTCGCTATTGACGATGCTTGGGCACTGCTGCTGTTTGCTGTCGGTGTCTCTCTCGTCTCTCACCTAAACGGTCAGACTGGCGACATATCATCACTCTTGCTGGCCGCTCACGACATAGTTGGAGCGCTTGCACTTGGTGCAGTGCTGGGCTTACCCGCGGCGTTTTTAACCGGACGCATAAAAGCAGGCCAACCCATCCTTTCAGAAGCACTGGGCTTGGTCTTTATCTGTGGAGGTCTGGCGCTCTGGCTCGAGGTCTCTTTTTTAATCGCCGCCATGACTCTCGGCGCGGTCATCGCCAATATCGCGCAACATCACGAATCACCTTTCCACGCCATCGAAGGTGTTGAGTGGCCTTTCATGCTGACATTCTTTGTTCTGGCTGGCGCCACTCTCGACCTAAACGCCGCCGCCAGCGTTGGTTTTATCGGTGTGGCTTATATCCTGCTGCGCACCCTTGGCAAACTGCTCGGTGGTTACGTCGGTGCACTCGGCTGCCACGCCGATCACACCACCCGACATTGGATGGGCCTCGCCTTGCTTCCTCAGGCCGGCGTGGCCATCGGCATGGCACTGGTGGCCAGCAGCTATTTTCCCGAGCAGCGCCAAGTTCTGCTGTCGGTTGCCATTGGCAGCACCGTATTGTTTGAAATCATCGGCCCTGTTTTCACACAGCTGGCGCTGAAGAAGGCCGGCCTCGTGGCCACTCAGGAAAACAAAGAAGCCACTGGCGAGTCTTAATTAAGCGCGTACAATGCGCGCATTGATTATCTCGATAACTACTGAGTGTGCGCATGGCAAAGAAGTTTTACGTAGTTTGGGCGGGGCGCGAGACCGGCGTGTTCGACAATTGGGCTTACACCAAAAGCCTTGTGGATAAGTTCCCCCAGGCGCGCTACAAATCCTTCCCCAGTAAAGCCGAAGCCGAGGCCGCCTTTACCTCTGGTAAGCCTGCCGGCGCTGCGCCTAAAAATCGCACGACCAAGGCCACATCCAAGCCCGAGAGCAATAAAGCGACGGGTGTTCTCGACACCGACTTTGACGTGCATATCTTCTGCGACGGCGGCTGTGATCCAAACCCGGGCAGAGCCGGTTCCGGTGTGGCCGTATACCGCGACGGTAAGTTGTGTGAGCTTTGGTACGGATTGTACAACCCCATGGGCACCAACAACTCAGCCGAGCTGAACGCCCTGCATCAAGCCTTGCTGCTGGCCGAGCAGGCCATTAAAGATGGAAAACACCCACAGATAAAATGTGACTCCAAGTATTCAATTGATTGCGTCACCAACTGGGCCTTCAGCTGGAAAACCAAAGGTTGGAAACGCAAGGTGGCCGGGGATATTAAAAACCTGGAAATAATTCAACAGGCCCACGAACTGTTCGTCACCCTGCAAGCCGACGTCGAAGTGTCCCACGTGAAAGCGCATATAGGCATTGAGGGCAACGAACTGGCCGACCGTATGACCATGGTGGCCGTCAGCGAGCGCGAAGTAGAATTCGCCCAGTATCGCGACCTTAATGTGACGGCCATTCTGGCCCTGCGTGCCGGGTAAGCGCGTTGCGCCCGTTAAACGTAATGCCTATTAATATGAACGCAACGGTCATACCCACCCCAGTAAGAGTCGTGGACAATAGCGACTGTCTACGACCATTGGAGAACACTCTTGGCGATTCTAAAACGCTTTCAGCATCGGGACGTCGAAGGCTTCCGCGTTGGGCGCTTCGACTTCGGTATCAATACCAGCTTCATCATTTACCGGTTTGGTGGCACGGTGTTCGATACAGGTTCGAGCAATCAGTGGAAATACGTCAAGCCGTTTATTGAAGAAAAGCCGCTTAAGCAGCTAATCCTCACCCACCACCACGAAGACCACAGCGGTAACGCAGGCCACATCCAACGCCTCACCGGTGTGACGCCTTTTGCACCAGCCATCACCACCGACATCCTCAAACGGGGGTTTAAGATCCCGCCGGTGCAGCGAATTCTATGGGGCGCCGCAAGCAAAGCCAACGCCCATCCCTTGCCGGCCACCATGTACCTCGACAATGGTGAACCCATAGAGGCCCTATTTGCCCCCGGCCATGCCAAGGATATGACCTGTTATTTATTGCCCGAGCGCGGCTGGCTCCTGAGTGCTGACCTCTACCTGGCCAATCACCTAAAAATGTTGCGCAGCGACGAGTACGTGCCGCAGATTATCGACAGCACCTACAAGATATTACAGCGTGACTTCGATACCATCCTCTGCCCACACCGAGGCATAGTCGAAGATGCTAAAGCCCGCTTGACGGAAAAATACGATTACCTCATTGACCTCTCAGCTAGGGCGCAAGCGCTGCAACAACAGGGTCATGAGCTGGAACAGATAACCCAAAAGCTATTAGGCAAGGACCCTTGGATGTCGGCGCTGAACAATCACAACTTTTGCCGCCGCAACCTCATTGCCTCCTGCCTTGAGGTAGCGCTCTAGTTCAAATACAAAATAAGATCTAAAAAACAAAAAAGCCGAGCAGTTCACCTGCTCGGCTTTTTATTCTCAGTGCAACAAAATGCTTACACCAGGTCGCGTAATAAAGCTTTATCGTATGGCTCAAGCTGATCGAACTCGCCCTTGCGTACTCGGTTTGACCAATCTGGGTTGGCGATTAAAGAGCGGCCCACCCCCACTAGGTCAAATTCCTCATTATCCAAACGCTGCACCAGGTTATCCAAACTTGCTGGCTCAGCGTCGCGGAAATTAGCCGTGCCATCTACGGGTAAGAAATCTACGTTCAAACCAACGCTGCCCACGGTAATAGTCGGCTTGCCCGTTAGCTTTTTGGTCCAACCGGCCAGGTTCAAGTCACTGCCTTCAAACTCAGATTCCCAGAAGCGTCGTGTGGAACAGTGGAAGATATCCACACCGGCATCACTCAATGGCTTAAGGAATGCCTCCAGTGCCTCAGGCGTTTCAACCAAGCGCGCATCGTACTGCTGCTGCTTCCACTGCGACCAGCGGAAGATAATCGGGTAATCATCACCCACCACCGCGCGAATAGCCGCGACAATCTCAATAGCGAAACGTGAACGATTGGCCAGATCGCCACCGTATTCATCGGTGCGCTGATTGGTGCCGTCCCAGAAGAACTGATCCACTAGGTAGCCGTGCGCACCGTGTACTTCAATCGCATCAAAGCCGATCGCTTGGGCATCCTTGGCCGCCTGAGCAAACGCCGCAACTACTTCAGCAATATCGCCTTTGCTCATCACATGGCCGGTTACCTTGCCCGGCATGCCCATACCCGAAGGCCCAAACCCTGGGGTGTCGCCGCCCGGCTCTACACCCGGCTTACGTACGGCGCCCACGTGCCATAGTTGAGCAGCAATCTTGCCTCCTTCGGCGTGTACCGCCTCAACGACCTTCTTCCAACCCGCCAGAGGGGCTTCACCAGCAATAAAAGGCACATTCGGGTAGCCAGACGCAGCCTTATGGCCAATGCACGTACCTTCGGTAATAATCAAGCCAACGCCACCGGCGGCGCGGCGGCGGTAATAATCGACGACCAGCTCACCTGGCACATTATTAGGGCTGTAGGTGCGGGTCATCGGCGCCATTACCACGCGATTGGCCAACTCAAGGTTGTTGAGGCGGAATGGCTTAAAAAGATTATCGATTTGGCTCATGGGTAACTCCTAGGTCGCCTAAATAGGCTTGTACAATCACACTGTTAAGGCTTATCTAACGGGCTCAGCTGCCAGCTAGGCTGGCTAACATCAACAGCAAAAATAGCAGAGGGTCGGAGACTATCGTCACCCTGCCCCCTTAGCAATGACCAAACCGTCCCGTCAGCTGACCGTTAACGACACATGCCCTGTTTACCCTGAGTGAGGCCATTACACTCATCAACAGCGGGATATCTCAAATTAATCGTCATTTAACATTGCATTTTAGCGTCAGCTTGGCACCCTAGCGGTTCAGATCAACACCACCCAAAACAAGAAGTTGCCCGCCGTGAACCCTGATTCCGCCCTCATTACCCCCCCCCACCAGCCCACCAACTCACCCGCTAATACGGTTGTAGTATTTGATTTCGAAACCACCGGACTGTCACCCAACCAAGGCGACCGTGCCATCGAGATTGGAGCTGTGCTGATTGAGCAGGGGCAGGTCACGGGGCAGTTTCAAGAACTGATGAATCCGGGCTTTCGTGTCAGCGGTTTTATCGAAAACTACACAGGTATCAGCAATGACATGCTGCGTGATGCCCCGCCCTGCACAGAGGTGATGGCACGCTTTGCTGAATTTATTGGCAAGCACAATCTGGTTGCCCATAACGCCTCATTTGACCAACGTTTTCTGGACGCTGAATTTGAACTGCTCCCTAAACATCAGCGCAGTCACGGTTACGCGGGCAATTTTGCCTGCTCAATGCTGGTAGCGCGAAGGCTTTATCAACAGGCCCCCAACCACAAATTAGGCGGGCTGGTGGAATATAAAAAGATCCCCACCGATGGCGTGTTCCACAGAGCGCTTGCCGATTCAGAAATGACCGCCAAGTTATGGCTCGCCATGCTGGGAGACCTGCGCACGCAATACAACATAGAGCAGCCCAGCTTCACATTAATGCAGCGCTTGGCGCGTCAGCCCAAGGCCAGTACGGCACGTTTTCTCAGCAAACACGCCACCCGCTAAACACACAGAAAAGGAAACAGCATGCCCAGTGTCACCGTCAATTTTGAGTATGAAAAAGAAACCAAAAACAGCGTGCGCTATAAAGAGGTGCCCGCCGTTGGCACCGCCCCCATCGTCGGCACACTCTATGTACAAAAGTGGTACGCGGGTGACAGCAAACAACTCTCTATAACCATCGATAAACAAGACGTCGCAGATTGACCTAAAACTTGATCGCCAGCAGTCGTATTAAATAGACCACCGTGGCGCTCAAGCGGACCACCCCCAATACTTGCATTGTGCGCCGTAAACGTCTCACAATGGGCCCAATACTTGGTTATGAAATAGGCCCTACACTTGTCACACTTCAGTCTGACCGACCGACTTAAAAGTTTTCGCTATGCCTTTGCCGGCCTAGCCCACTTAATTCGCCATGAACACAATGCCTGGATTCACCTGATTGCAACGCTGGTCACGTTAAGTGCGGGGTTTTATTTTGAATTGGGCCGTATTGATTGGGCGCTAGTGGTCTTGGCGATTAGCTTGGTTTGGCTCGGGGAAGGTTTAAACACCGCCGTGGAATTATTGGCCAACGCCATTACCACCGAGCAACACCCGCTCATTGGTCACGCTAAAGATGTTGCCGCCGGCGCGGTACTCGTAAGCGCATTGGGCGCAGCGGTTATTGGACTTTTGGTTTTTTTACCCAAACTGTTGGCTTAAGCCACTGGTCGAACAACGACCAGCTTCACCCCACGGATTTATGATGGAATGGGTCAAATACCTACACGTTAGCTGCGCACTTCTCTCGGGGCTGGGCTTTTTTGTCCGTGGGTTATGGATGCTAAATGACTCCCCGCGCCTACAGGCTCGATGGGTCAAAATCACCCCACACATCATTGACAGCCTCCTGCTGATCAGCGCCATCACCTTGGCGGTCCAGTGGTCGCTATCACCGCTGCAGCAACCCTGGCTAGCCGCTAAGATAGGCGCCCTGCTGCTTTACATCGCGCTGGGAAGTATCGCCTTAAAGTACGGT
>Ga0209826_1001769_pt1 | contig 14757 bp, 13 predicted proteins | sample GOMGulsemesocosm_5_FD_184637 | JGI IMG/M metagenome (GOLD analysis project Ga0209826, IMG submission 184637) | Methane-oxidizing microbial communities from mesocosms in the Gulf of Mexico - GOM15C Gulf of Mexico (SPAdes) (version 2) | ecosystem: Environmental > Aquatic > Marine > Cold seeps... | reverse complement strand
TTGTCTCATTTTATTTCCTTTTGTCTTATCGGGTTATTGAATGATTGAATAATTGAATAATTGAATAATTGAATAATTGAATAATTGAATAATTGAATAATTGAATAATTGAATAATTGAATAATTGTTATCATATGAGGCCTATATGAAGTGGTCAAGTAATATTGCGGTGAATTAAAGGGCGTACATCGACAAAGTTGTTTCAAGAGTTTCCACAATTGAAGAAAAGATATTGGGGACAGAACTTTTGGGCTAGAGGTTATTTATGTGTAACAGCTGGGGAATTTTGGTTTTATATCAGAAAAGTACAAGAGCAGTCGATGAAAAGCCAACTTCATATTTATATTATGGTTCAAAGGTGTTGATTTTTAAAGATCTACAGAGGAAGAAGAATGGGGTGGCTAAAGGGATTTGAACCCTCGACAACCGGAATCACAATCCGGGGCTCTACCAACTGAGCTATAGCCACCACTGAACTTACTTAAAGTGCCTTGTGGTAAGGCGCGTGGAGTATATTGCATTTATGCGACGATTGACAAGAAAAACATTCATTTTTTGACTAGATTTTTTTGAAATAAGTTTTTAATATTAAACGCTATAAAGAAAGTTATTATTCAAAGTCTATATTTTTTAGTGTCCCAATTTTTTAAAGTATTAATAAAGTCATCTTTTTGTAAGGGTTTTGAAAAATAATAACCTTGTATAGTATCTCCTTGCTCATTTTGAATAAATGCAAGTTGCTTTTTATCTTCCACACCTTCAGCAACAACAGACATGCCTAAACCGTGGGCCATTAAAATAATGGTTTTTACTAATATAGAATCTTCATTATTAACCGCAACGCCGTCAATGAAAGACTTATCAATTTTCACAACATTAATAGGATAGTTTTTAAGGTAGTTTAGTGAGGAGTACCCCGTACCAAAGTCATCTATCGCTATTTTAATGCCTAGTTTTGAGATAGATTCTAATAGCGTTTTTATTGTAGATGACTTGTCTAACAATAAACTCTCCGTTATTTCTACCTCTAATGAGTCGGTTGGTAAATTATGAGTATTTAATGCATTTTCAATGGTTTTATCTAGGCTTGTTCGAATAAACTGTTTTGATGAAAAGTTAACAGCAACAGATAGGTTTTGTTTTGTTAATTTTCGCCATTTTTTAACTTCGATTAAAGCTTGTTGTAATACAAATTCACCTAATTTATGAATTTCTCCAATAGATTCTGCAAGCGGAATAAATTCATCTGGATATATTTCACCTAAGTCAGCATTATTCCACCTTATAAGTGCTTCTGCCCCTGTGATTTCATAAGTATCTGCATTTATTTTGGGTTGATAAACAACAGAGATCTCATTATTTTCAATAGACTCTCTGAGCTTTGATTCTAATAATAATCTTCTTTTAGCCTTTTCATTATCTGCGGGGGAATGAAACACAAAGTTATTTTTGCCAGCACTTTTTGCTTTATACATAGCAGCATCAGCATATTGAATAAGTTTATCAATAGAGCCGCTATCATCAGGAAAAACACAAACACCAATACTTAAACTGGTAAATATAGGCACGTTTTCGTAATGATGGATAGGAGAGACTAAACTATCAATGAGTTTTTCAGAGATAGAAGAAAGATCTTCATTAGATTCAATATCTTCTATCAAAATTAAAAATTCATCTCCACCATAACGCCCAACAATGTCATCATCACGAAGAACGCTTTTAAGGCGTTCACTTACATTAATAAGAACGCGGTCGCCTACTGAATGACCCAAACTATCATTAATTGCTTTAAAATTATCAAGATCAACAAAAAGTAGAGCCAGTTTTTTATCTGTTCTTTTACAGTGTTTTATCGCCGCAGTTAAATAATTTTTGAACAATAATCGGTTAGGCAGTTTCGTTAATGAATCATGGAAAGCCTGATGTCTTAGTTCATTTTCAATCGCTTTTAATTTAGTTATATCTGAAAATACGGCTATATAACGAGTGATTTCTCCAGACTTCCCTCTCAATGCTTTAATAGAAAGTAATTCTGGATACTCAACCCCTGATTTCTTTTTATTCCACACCTCACCTTGCCAATGGTCGGTTTTATTAAGTTGCTGCCACATTGCCTTAAAAAAGTTTTGATCATGGTGATCAGAAGATAAAACTTCAGGTTTTTTATTTAAAACTTCTTGCTCGCTATAACCTGTAATATGCGTGAAGGCTTGATTTACACTAATAATATTTGAGTTAGCATCAGTAACTACTATCCCTTCAGATAAGTTATTAAAAATACTTCCCGCTAAGCGTAAGTTCTTCTCTTCTTGAATTTGCTTAGTAACATCAAGTGCTATTTGAATAAAACCAGCTTGTCGTTCACTAAACTGTAACGGCGTTAATGAAATTAAATAAGAGGTATCATTTCTCAAATTTTCAAACACCTTTGCTGGCATCATCTTGCCTGTAATTAAGTGTTGGCAAATTTCACATTCTTTTTCGTTAACATTCGGATTATGAGAAGCTAGATGAAAGTGCTCTTTATCTTCATTAGATATTTTAAATGTTACTTTAGCTGATAAATTTGCTTGTTGAATTATTCCTGAATTATCAATAACAATAGCCGGCTGTGGTATTGCATCATAAGAATGTGCTGATAAGGTTAAAAGAGAAAAGGGATCTTTGATCATGGTTTTCACAATGGCAAAATAAATAGCTAAAAAAGACACTATTTTAAATATATGCCCTATTTGATTAGAGATGCCATAAAGGCTGACATATTGAGTAAAAAACAGCTCTGATATAATCGTTAATAATATCGATAGTATTAAATAAAAACGCACTTTAGACGCAAGTAACTCTCCAACTTTCAAATATAAAAATATCGTCACTATTAGCGTAAATATAATGGCATATTCACTCCATATTTTAGCTAAAGTAAGTCCTTGTTCGTCAATAAAAAACAGTGGTGATTCTTGATAGATAGCCAGATAGGATAAAAATAGAAATATACTAAAACCCGCTATAAATACTTTAAAATGATTAAATTGACGAGTTAAGAATAAAGGCGCAGAGAGTAATAGTAATGCTTCAACCCCTCGGGTATAAACCCAAAAATGCAGGCTAATATTGGCAGATGAAATCGTTAAAAATGGCATGCCGTTGTATGTCAGCATATGAAGTAAGTCTAACAAGGCTATCCAAAAATAACCTATACCTAAATACAAAAGGAAATAGTTTTTAGTATGCTCATGCGTGTTCCATGCAACAACCAACATGATAATACCGACAATAACACAGAATAATTCCGCTAAACTATGAAACAATAAAAAACCATAGTTTGAATTAACGAGCAGAAGTACTGTAATTATTATTATTGGTACAGAAGCTAAACGCATAAAATGATAAAAATTATTTATTTTCATCTTTTTAATGAATTCCATCAGTTTCCTTAAATATCATCTTAAATTTATATACATAATCCACATAGCGCTCCACTTTATTACAATCACTATTTTTTAGCTACATAAAGAAATACTTATAACTTATTATGTTTTGAGCATGCTGCTTATTAGGTTATTCTTATACTCACTATCAACATTTTATTTAATCATAGGTAGGAGTAACGATGTCTTTAGAAAAAATATCCGCACAAATAAAAGCACAAGGGGAAAAAATACCTCCCGTAGAGTTATGGGATCCTGACTATTGTGGTGAAATGGATTTACAAATAAAAGCCAATGGTGATTGGTTTTATACGGGCACAATTTTTAAACGCCCTACCTTAGTAAAGTTACTTGCCTCTGTCTTAAAAAAAGAAGGTGAAGATTATTTTCTAGTAACACCCTTTGAGAAAATAAAAATTACCGTTGACGATGCTCCTTTTGTATTAACTCAATGGCATTGGCAAGATAAAAATAACGATATTATGATTGTAAGTACTAACTTAGGTGATGAGTTTGTACTTGATGCCAAACACCCTTTATTAATCACTAAAGAAGGAAATATTTATATTACGGTACGCCGTAATTTGTTGGCAAGAGTACATAGAAATGTATATTACCAATGGGTAGACTTAGCTAAAGAGGTAGTAACTGAAAAGGGTAGTGAATTGATATTTTCAAGCGCGGGCTGTAAATTTAGTTTAGGGGTGATTACTGAAAGCTAAGTATTATCCCCATATATGGGGATATAGAAGCATAAAGATTTACTTATATTACTATGCAGGAATGCAAGAGAATCTTTATGCTTACAAATAGCGAATAACTAAATCGAATAATTAAATCCAATAGCCTAGCCGGACTAAATTACTCGTGAAAAGCGCTGTTGGTTAACATGTTTTTTCATATAAGCATCAAAACTCATACAAATAATACGAATTAATAAGCGTGCTTTTTGAGCAACTTGAATGCTATCGATATTATTTTCAACTAAACCATCCTCAATAAAAGCGTTAAGTAATGGTAAATCAGCCGCAAAATATTCATCAAAATTAATGTTATGTTTTTTACTGATTTTATTTTTATCCAAATATAAATTACACATTAATTCACGAATTACTTCACCTCGAATAATATCATCTTGAGACAAGCTAACACCTTTAACCTGTGCATGTTGCTGTGTTTCAATCGCTTGATAATAGGTTTTTAATTCTTTAATGTTTTGGCTAAAACTATTGCCAATAGCACTGATAGACGAGACACCTAAACCAAGTAAATCACAACCACCTTTAGTGGTATAACCTTGAAAGTTACGATGCAAAGTACCATTGCCTTGAGCAATAGAGAGTTCATCTTTAGGTTTAGCAAAGTGATCCATGCCAATGAAGTCGTAACCATAGTTACATAGCGTTTCAATAGCCAGTTTCATTAAGGCAAATTTTTCTTGTGTATTTGGTAGCCATTCATCACGTAATTTACGTTGTGCTGCAAAGCGACTCGGTAAATGAGCGTAACTAAATAATGATATTCTGTCTACATCCCACTCGTGTGCTTTGTCTAAGGTCTTGGCAAAATTTTCTAATGTTTGATGAGGCAATCCATAAATTAAATCAATATTAATAGATTTGAAGCCGACATCTTTAGCATGACTAATAAAATCGCCAATAAATTGCGTAGATTGCACGCGATTTATCGCTTCTTGTACTTTTCGATCTAAATCTTGAACGCCAAGGCTTAAACGATTAAAACCTAACGAGAATAAATGTTCAGCTAAATCCATTTCAATTTCGCGTGGATCTATCTCAATACTCATTTCTAAATCATCAGAAAAATCAAACTTCTCTTTTAATAAGTTAACTAAAGTGGTGATTTGCTTATGCGTTAAAAAGCTTGGCGTACCGCCGCCCCAGTGTAATTGCTTCACTTTATAATCAGTGAACAATGGCGCTTGTAAAGCAATTTCCTGTGCTAAATATTCCAGATAAGTATCTGCTTTATCACGATGACGCGTAATAACTTTGTTACAACCACAGTAATAACAAAGGGTATGGCAAAAAGGAATATGTACATACAAAGACAATTCACGGTTTGGTGAATCCTTTATGGCTTGCACAAAATCGCTATGAGTAAAGTTATCATGAAATTCTAATGCTGTTGGATAAGAAGTATATCTTGGACCACTAGTATTATATTTATTGAGTAATTGGGGATCGAAAAATTGACTAACTTGCATCTTGCTCATATCTTGAATTCAGGCTGTTTAAATAACTAGTGAGTATTATACACAACTAATAATTGGCAATATTGATTAAACGCAAGTCTTTCAATTTTTAATAGTAGTGCAGATAACTATTCGGCACACTGAATGCAGTTTTCAGCTGCAGGTTGTACTTGTAAACGTTGCGGATTGATGTTTTCACCGCATGATTGACAAATACCATAATTACCATTTTCCATTCGGGTAATAGCATTTGATAAGTGTTGTATTTCTACTTTTGCTTCTGATTCAAGCGCGTTAAGTACTTCTTCATTTTCACGCTCACCTGCTTGTTCAGACCAGTCTGCATCTCGACCATCAGCAAAATCACGATGAATAGCGCCTATGCGCTTTTGTAGTTCAACAATACGCTCAGTAAATTGCGATTTTAATTGTTCTGTCATAATACATACCTCAAATAAAGCACTACTGAATGTAGTTTCAACTTATTCCTTAAGTATAGCCATTCTTTCAGTAATGTATTGTTGAAGTAGATCAAGATCTGACACTATTTTGCTATGTAATTGAGCTTCTACCGTCATGCGCTGATAATCTTGTTTCATGCGCTGCTTTTTATCTAACTGTTTTCGATCATCAAGAATCGAAAGGTGCTTAATCTCATTGTATAACTCAAATATTGCTGGAAACTGTTGCGCTAATTCACTACTTAACTTTAACGAATCAAGTAATACCGATAAACGCCAACAGCCTTCGCTAAAATCACATTGCTCTTCTTGCATAGCACGCACAATTATTTTTACGCTAGTAAGCACTTTTTGATCATGCTTTGCTAAAGCTTGTTGTTGAGTTAATGCTATTTTCTGCTCAGTTTTTTTTTGTGTGCTGAGTTGCTTCAATAGTTTGCCTGCATAAAATGCTAAGCTCACAATGATCATTGCGGCTAATGCAGATGCAACAAGCCAATATTCATTCATATTAGTTAACATTATAAAGAATCAGGTAAAGATGAGTTATCTAATTTGTCCCATAAATCATCTTCAGATATTGCACCCGTTTCACTTATTGATTCTTCTTCATCTTCATCTAATTGTGTACTTATTTTTTGATGACGCTCCATCATTTCATTAAAGTAATCAACTTCTTCTTCTGTTAAAGCTAGCTCGTCCTCTTGTTTTGCAAGAATGGTTTGTAAGCGTTCATCTGCTTCAATATTTTCTAACTCTTGGGCTAAGTTAAGTTCTTTATCTGCGACTTCATTATTAACAGTGCGAATTGCCGCAATAGGATCTTGCTTAATTTTAGTTGTTTTACTTAACTTCGCTTTAATCGGTTTGGCTGCACCACCAAGGTCAATAGGTTTTTTACTGCCAATACGAGGATCTTTGTTTTGATCAATATTTTGATCCAAGTTTTTAACTGGCTGAGCTTCTTGCTGTCGGTTACCTGGCTTTTTACCTGTTTTTTTACGTACTCTTTTTTCAACAGCCGCTAACTCAACTTTACTGAGCTTAGGTTTGGCCGTGGGCGCTGAACCAGGTTTTCTAGATTTTTTTGAACGTGACATGAACTTGATACTTTTTTAACGGTTAATGGCGCTATTTTACGCCATTAATCACTAAAAAGTAATTGATAGTTTCGAGATACAAAAATAAGGTTTTTCACAGATAGCAGCTAAATACTGCTAAAGGACGGATTAAATACTACTTCAGTTATTTAAGCCAATATCACCGTTTTATCTCCATTGATACACACACGTTGTTCCGCGTGCATTCTTACCGCATGACTCAGGGCGGTAGCTTCTAAGTCATATCCCATATGTACCATCTGTTCAATAGTAAACGTATGATTTATCGGTTTAACTTCCTGAGCAATAATAGGCCCTTCATCTAAATTGGTCGTTACATAATGGGCTGTTGCTCCAATGACTTTCACACCACGAGCATGGGCTTGATGATACGGCTTGGCTCCTTTAAAACTAGGTAAAAAAGAATGATGAATATTAATAGCACGCCCTGACAATTGCTGGCACAAATCATCTGATAGAATTTGCATGTAGCGAGCAAGCACTAATAAATCAGCACCCGCTTTTTTCATCAACGCTAGAATTTGTGCTTCTTGCTCAGCTTTTGTATCCGCAGTTATTGGTAAATGATGAAATGGCACGCCATGCCAGTCAGCTAATGACTGACAATCTTGGTGGTTAGACAGTACCGCAACAACATTTATTGGCAGCACGCCTGACTTCCATTTGGTAAGTAACGATACTAAACAATGGTCGTCTTTTGAAACAGCAATAACAACATTAAGAACATCGCTTTTATTACGTAATTTATATTCCATACTTAATGGTTTAGCCAAATCATCTAATGCTTCAATAAACTCATCTTCAGAAACAGTTAAGTTTCGATCATCAAAGGCAATACGAGAAAAAAATGTTTCTGTATAGGGATCACTATATTGAGAGGTTTCAGTGATAAATGCGCCATGTTTGAACAAACTTTGTGATACTTTCGCTAAAACGCCCGTGTTATCTGGGCATTGCCAAGTAAGAATGTAGTGATTAGGTGTTGTCATGGTATTTTGCTAATGAACTAAACAGGAGCGACATCATTGGCTATTTTTGTAAACAATTCCAGTATTTTAATCGCTTTTTTGATTGTGTTTTTTATTTTTATATTTATTGATTAGATAAACGATGTTTGTTTTTAATGTAAAGCTGCTCTACTTTCTCTCTTGCCCATGGTGTTTTACGCAAAAACTTTAAACTAGATTTAATACTGGGATCTTTAGTGAAGCAATTAATTTTAATTTCTTTACCCAAAGCTTCAAAACCAAAGCATGCCTCAAGTTCAGTAACAATGGCTTTTAAAGTTACGCCATGTAAGGGGTTATAGGGTTGATTATCCATGAGAGTAAAGCAAAGTGGTTAATTAAAAATAGAATTCTATTATAACTTGAATTCAGGCAACAAGAAAAGGCACCTTACTTTCAAAAACAAATTTAAAAGATAGATGCCAAAATGCAATAGCGTAAATTTCATAACGAATATTTTAGGCTGCGAAATGCTTCGTTAGTTCATCTGCGCTACCAATATGCTTACCGTCAATGAAAACCTGTGGCACCGTATCAGCACCAGTAATTGATCTCATTGCTGAAATGCTAATTTCATTACCTAATATTAACTCTTCATAATGCAACCCTTGTTGAGTAAGCAATGCCTTTGCTCTATCACAATGAGGGCAGCCTGGCTTAGTAAATAAACTTATTTGCGTAGTTTGAATCGCTTCTGGGTTAATATACGCTAACATGGTATCTGCATCAGAAACTTCAAATGGGTCACCAGGTAAATCAGGCTCTATAAACATTTTGTCAATAACGCCATCTTTCACTAACATTGAATAACGCCAGCTACGCTTACCAAAACCTAACTCTTTTTTCTCAACTAACAAGCCCATACCTTCGGTAAACTCACCATTGCCATCAGGAATAAAGCTTACATTTTCAGCATTTTGATCAGCAGCCCAAGCATTCATTACAAAGGTATCATTAACTGAAACACACAAAATTTCATCTACACCATTTTCAGCAAACTTTCCTGCAAGTTCATTATAACGAGGTAAGTGAGTAGACGAACAGGTTGGTGTAAAGGCTCCCGGCAAAGAAAAAACAACCACTGTTTTTCCAGAAAAAATTTCATGGGTATCGCGCTCGATCCAATCATCATTAATATGAATAGGAAAGGTTACTGACGGAATTTTTTGACCTTCTTTATTATCAAATTTAGAGTTGATGTTGGTATTTTGATTAGACATATTCTTTCCTTATAGTGTTTAATTTTCGATGAGGTATTATTTACTATAAGAAGATTAGGTTAAAGTGATTTAAACAGATGATGGTAATCGAAAAAATAGATTTACCATTAAAACCTGTAATGGACTGAAAGCCCTTTTTAGTGTTCGGTGACTGATATTAAGCCAATACTTATTTAATACCATTTTGATTAAATTTGTAATCTAATTCATTTTGTTTTTCATTCACCCATTTTCATAACTATATTTACATTTGACTCTAATCTTATAAGCTAAGCGCGATTACTTATATTTAAAAACATGCCGTCTACGTTAATATCAACCAGTCTCTGCACACCTAATGTAGGGATTTTAATCGCGCTCTGAGTAGAAAAAGCAACGGCTAGCTAAAGATTAGGGTTTTAAAACCATTCAAAACAGCTATTTCAACCTTGCCTTTAAAGCATATTTTCATACTTACTAATTGTTTTACATATTTTAGATTGATTGTTCGGATGAAAAATAGCACTGCGTTTTTTGTTCTTACAAAAGTCTTTATAATAACTATTTACATTACTTCTTGATGACGTTAACTCTTTTAAAGCATCAACTTCATCAGAAGAAAAGCTATTTAATTCAGGCTTTAAATCAATAAATACTTTATCTGCCTTTAAACGTACACTCGTATCACTAAACGCTGAAAAACCGTCTAATAGATATTCTTTCTTATCATTATAGAATTTAGTTACTTCAGGCTGAGGATAAAAGTGTAAAAAAACGGCTGCAGCCACGATTAATATCAATAAATTTTTCATAAAATCTCGTATATCAGTTATAGTATATTAGTATGCTCTAATTTATGCTATTCTCAGTGTTGACAATAACATAATCCATTTTTTTATACTAATTTACATCTTATAGCTTCTAAGGATTTATCGTGAATACCAACGAAAAGCCATTATCATCAAGCACCGCTAAAATTCCCATTAAAAATGTAAAAATTCATCCTGCGAAAAATGGTAAAGAACGCTATAAACCTGGCGATCAGATATATGTTCGCAAAAACTCTGGTTTTTTTCAAAAGCTAAGGCAACGCATGAACTTAGTGTACTTTGCCTTTTTTGCACTAGTACCCTGGTTACAATATAACGGTCATCAAGCCGTGCTGTTTGATATTAGCGAGCAACGCTTTACCTTCTGGGGACTTACATTATGGCCTCAAGATTTAACGTTATTAGCTTTATTATTTATATTTGGCGCTTTCCTGCTGTTTTTTGTAACAACTTTTTTAGGGCGTGTTTGGTGTGGTTATATGTGCCCTCAAACCGTTTGGACTTTCATTTTTATTTGGTTTGAAGAAAAAATTGAAGGTACTGCTAACCAGCGTAGAAAGCTCGACCAACAAAAAATGAATGGTAAAAAGTTGTGGAAAAAAACACTTAAACATAGCAGTTGGCTGTTATTTTCATTGTTCACCGCAATGACTTTTGCAGGTTATTTCTCACCAATGAGTGAGTTATTCATCAATATTGTCACCCTAAACACCACGGTTACAATGGCAATAATTTTAGCTTTTTTTACTTTTGCCACATATGGCAACGCTGGGTGGATGCGTGAAACAGTTTGTTTGCATATGTGCCCCTACGCACGTTTTCAATCAGCTATGTTTGATAAAGATACTTTAACGGTTGCTTATGATAATGATAGAGGCGAAAACCGTGGTGCTCGCTCTAGAAAACAAGATCCTAAAACACTAGACTTAGGCGATTGTATTGATTGTAATTTATGTGTTGAAGTGTGCCCAACAGGCATAGATATTCGCAATGGCTTGCAATATGAATGCATAAATTGTGGCTCATGTGTAGATGCTTGTTCAAGTGTAATGACACGTATGAAATATGATCAAGGCTTGATTCGCTACACAACAGAGCATGAACTTTCAGGTAAAAAAGTACACTTTATTCGCTCTAAGTTAATTGGTTATGCCGTTATATTAATGATTATGAGTACTTTTCTAGTATTAGAGATTGTTAATAGAATACCACTGTCACTTGATATTATTAGAGATAGAACTGAGTTATCTAAAGAAAATTTTAATGGCGAAATTGAAAACGTATTTACCTTAAAAATTCTTAATATGTCGCAAACAGATAATACTTATAAGCTTTTTGTTAAAGGCATTGAAAATACTAAATGGCACGGTAAGAAAGAAATATTTGTTAAAGCCGCAACAGTATATACCTTACCAATAAGTGTTTCGGTTGACCCTTATGAATTGAAAGGTTACATGACGGACATTACTTTTACTGTTGAACAAGTTTTACCGCAAGAATCTTCTCAAAGTAAGGTTAGCATTGAGCATGAAAGCCGCTTTTTTAATAAGCGATAAGGAGATACATCTAAACCACCTCAAAATGCAAATTTATTGTGTTTTGAGGTAACATGGGTGTAACTAATAAAATGAAGAGCACTAATGGCACAATTTGATTTCAAATCACTCTCTCCTGATACCATCATTGATGGCTTAGAAAGTGTGGGGTTTACTGTAGATAGCGGTTTGCTCGCGCTTAATAGCTATGAAAATCGTGTTTATCAATTTCATGATGACAACTTAACTAAATATGTAACCAAGTTTTATCGACCGCAGCGTTGGCAGTTAGCTCAAATTCAAGAAGAGCATGACTTTTCTTTTGAGCTTGATGAGCATGAGTTACCGATAGTGGCGCCATTAAAAAAAAATGGCATCAGTTTATTTGAGCACCAAGGATACCATTTTGCTGTATTCCCTTGTCGAGGTGGTCGTATATTTGAAGTGGATAATTTAGATCAACTTGAATGGATGGGCCGTTTTGTTGGGCGAATTCATGCGGTTGCTGCTCAAAAACCATTTGTACACAGACCAAGCTTCAATGTTGATGAAATGCTCTATCAGGCAAGTAAAACTATTGAACAAAGTAATTTTGTACCAAGTGCTTTACATAAAGCTTTTTTTACTATTTTAGAACAAGTCATGGAAGTTGCTGCCAAGCAATATCAAGTAGCTGATACAATGGAGAAAATACGCTTACATGGCGATTGTCATGCTGGTAATATTTTATGGCGAGATGAAGGGCCTCATTTTGTTGATTTAGATGATTGTCGTACGGGTCCTGCTATTCAAGACTTATGGATGATGCTTTCTGGAGACCGACAACAACAATTGTTACAAATTGATACGCTATTAACAGGCTACGAAGAGTTCTTTTCATTTGAATCTTCACAGCTTGTTTTGATAGAATCATTGCGAACTATGCGTGTGGTTAATTATATGGCATGGTTGTGTATGCGTTGGCAAGATCCTGCATTCCCACGAAACTTCCCTTGGTTTAATACTGAAAAGTACTGGGAGCAGCAAATACTTATGCTTAAAGAGCAAATGTCTGCATTACAGCAACCACCATTAAACTTATACCCTTAATATTTAATACTTAAAATGCTTCTCAGTTAATGAAACATTGAAGCCAAATATAATAAATTAGGAAAACAACAATGAAAAAAATACAGCAGTTATTTATGGTGCTATTCATACCACTTTTAGCTTTTTCAATATCCGCTTGTGCTGAAAAATATACTGAAGGCAAGCAATATACACAAGTTAATGAAACGCTTTCTAGCAAAACTGAAGTTCGTGAATATTTTTCTTTTTATTGCCCTCACTGTTTTAGTTCTGAACCTTTTATGACAGCCATCAAGAAAAGCTTACCTGCTAATGTAAAGTTTGAACGTAACCATGTTGATTTCCTTCGCGCTGCCTCACCAAAAATTCAAGCTATGTTAAGTAAAGCCGTTGTTGTTGCTGAGCAATTACACATGGATGAAAAATTAATCAATGCTATATTTAAGTACCTTCAAGTACAACGAGCCATTATAACCTCTGAAAAAGACATCCGTAACATCTTCGTTCTCAATGGTGTCGATGGTAATAAATTTGATAAATTAATGAAAAGCTTTAGCGTTAATAGTAAAGCAAAGTCCATGAAGAAGCATCAAGATACTATGTCTAAAAAAGGCGCATTAAAAGCGGTGCCAACCATTATTGTTAATGGAAAGTACCGTATAAATACTAAAGAATTAGATAGAAAAAACCCTGAAGAAGATTATAAAAGCCTCGTTAAGTATTTATTAACATTGAAATAATAAAAAAGCTGCAATCAGCATTCAACTGTTGCAGCTTTTTTTATTTATACCCTGCAACTTTATTTATGACTAAGCAAACTCTGCATCAAATTTTCTTTTGCTTTAGTAAACTCTTCTTGTGTTAAAAAACCTTCTTGCTTCAAAGAAACTAGCTTTTCTAATGCATTTACTAACTCCGTATCGACGGGGTTACTTGAAGGAGTGAAACTTTTTTTATCTGTAGTATCCGTTACTTCTACAGCAACGCCTTGCTCTTTAGAGTTATGTTTAGCTCGCTCCTGAGACGATTTGTCCACATTATGAATTACAGAGCTAATCGCTGCTGCTTGGTTATGCATAGGGAGTTTTTCTTGATCTTTCTCAATAAGGTGAGCTGCATTAATGTTAGGTTTTATCAAGTTTCCCTCCCTTTTTTCAGTGTTGTTTGGGTTGATTTTTTTAGCTATTAGCCAACACCAATCAACCAAATCATTTATAACAACTGAATATCGCTTTTTAGTAATACGGTTATTTCCTTTACGCATGTATAAACAGGTCGTATAAATTTTTCCATGGTTATCTGTAATTAGCACACTTATTTGCCTAACTTTACCGTCAATCATTTTATCAATTTTTTCTTTAATAAAAATATTGCGTAAATCTTGCTCTTTATCATGATTAAAACCATGTTCATGTTGCAGGTTAATAATATTGACAGTTTGTTCATTCAACTTAACTTCAGAACTAACTATATCGGCTATATCAATTATTGTATCCGCATTCTTTTGATGACGATGATATAAACCAATTTGTAACTTAGACTCACTCAATTCTATATGGGCAAATTGCTTTCTTACCACAGACTTTACCGAATAACGGTTTCGTTTAAACCAATAGAAAAGAAGGCCAAGAACAATCAATAAGATGAAAAATGTAACAATACTATTTATTGAACTATTTACTGAACTATTTACTGAACTATTTTGAGTTTCAGTAGAAAGCGCTTCTTGATCCAAAGAAGCCTGTTCATTAACCGTTTCTTTAGAAATTTGAACCGTCACGTCTGTCGTTTGATTCAATTGATAATCATTACTCTTTGAAAAAGCATAAGTTGAATACAAGCCCAAAATAGTAATGAGTGAAACTATATGCGCTAAAGTGCGAGGAAAACTGT
>Ga0209826_1001765_pt1 | contig 14773 bp, 11 predicted proteins | sample GOMGulsemesocosm_5_FD_184637 | JGI IMG/M metagenome (GOLD analysis project Ga0209826, IMG submission 184637) | Methane-oxidizing microbial communities from mesocosms in the Gulf of Mexico - GOM15C Gulf of Mexico (SPAdes) (version 2) | ecosystem: Environmental > Aquatic > Marine > Cold seeps... | reverse complement strand
CAAGGCCTACGCATCTCTGTGTGATGTCTTCGTCATGGACGCCTTTGGCACGGCGCATCGCGCCCAGGCCTCTACCCATGGCGTGGCTAAATTCGCACCGGTTGCCTGCGCGGGTCCACTGTTGGTGGGTGAGCTAGAAGCGCTGGACAGCGCCCTGGCCAATCCAGCCCGCCCGATGGTGGCCATTGTCGGCGGCTCGAAGGTGTCGACTAAGCTGACCGTACTGGAAACACTGTCTGACAAGGTGGATCAGTTGATCGTCGGCGGCGGCATAGCCAACACTTTCTTGGCCGCCAGCGGGTCGCCTGTGGGCAAGTCTCTGTATGAAGAAGACCTGATCCCCAACGCTAAGGCGTTGATGGAAAAGTGCGACATCCCGGTGCCAAGTGATGTTGTAACCGGCAAAGAATGGGCCGGTGTCGCCGAGCTGAAAAACGCAGCCGACGTACAGGAAGACGACAGTATCTTTGATGTTGGCCCAGACACAGCTGCGCAGTTGGCGGCTATCTTGAAAGACGCCAAGACCATCATCTGGAACGGTCCTGTGGGCGTGTTCGAATACGATCAGTTCGGTGGCGGCACCGAAGCTCTGGCTAAAGCGATTGCCGAGAGCGACGCCTTCTCGATTGCCGGTGGCGGCGATACTCTAGCGGCCGTCGACAAGTACGACATCGCCAATAAGGTATCCTACATTTCCACCGGTGGCGGCGCTTTCCTCGAGTTTGTCGAAGGTAAGGTACTGCCGGCTGTGGCGATGCTGGAAGAGCGCGCCAAGAAGTAACAATTGGCCGCTAAGCCCTAGAACACAGATTATAAAGTCAGCTGGCTGCTTGCCGGTCAGCTGGCAAAGAAACTACCCAAAATATAATTCTTACAATTAGAAGGACGGAATCATGGCTCTAATCAGCATGCGTCAAATGTTGGATCACGCCGCCGAGTTTGGTTACGGTGTTCCAGCTTTCAACGTGAACAACCTGGAACAAATGCGCGCCATCATGGAAGCGGCCGATCAGACCGACTCACCCGTGATCGTGCAGGCTTCTGCCGGCGCTCGTAAGTACGCCGGTGCGCCCTTCCTGCGTCACCTGATTCTGGCTGCGATCGAAGAGTTCCCGCACATTCCTGTGTGTATGCATCAGGATCACGGCACCTCGCCTTCTGTTTGTCAGCGTTCTATCCAGTTGGGCTTCAGCTCAGTGATGATGGACGGCTCTCTGCTGGCCGATGGTAAGACGCCAGCGGATTACGAATACAACGTCGACGTTACCCGTCGCACCGTTGAGATGGCTCACGCCTGTGGCGTATCTGTGGAAGGCGAGCTGGGTTGCCTGGGCTCTCTGGAAACTGGCGAAGCCGGTGAAGAAGACGGCATCGGCGCTGTCGGCAAGCTGACCATGGAGCAGATGCTGACAGATCCAGAAGAAGCCGCTGACTTTGTTGCCAAGACCGGTGTTGATGCCCTGGCGATCGCCTGTGGTACCTCTCACGGTGCTTACAAGTTCACCCGTCCCCCAACCGATGACGTGCTGTCGATTGGCCGTATTAAAGAGATCCACAAGCGTATTCCTAATACGCACCTGGTGATGCACGGCTCTTCCTCTGTACCACAAGAGTGGCTGAAGGTGATTAACGAGTTCGGCGGCGAGATTCCTGAGACCTACGGTGTGCCGGTTGAGCAGATCGTTGAAGGCATCAAGTTTGGGGTGCGTAAGGTCAACATCGACACCGACCTGCGTCTGGCTTCTACCGGTGCCACCCGTCGTTTCCTGGCTGAAAACCCAGCTGAGTTCGATCCACGCAAGTTCTTGTCTGCCACGGTAGGCGCAATGAAGGACATTTGTGTGAACCGCTACGAAGCCTTCGGCACGGCGGGTAACGCCAGCAAAATTAAAGCGATCAGCCTTGATGACATGTTTGAGCGCTACAACAGCGGTGAGCTCTAACCGAGAGGTTTAGCTCCCCCAGCTTTGATGACTTAAACTGCTTAGGTCGTCGTGCATAAAGCGCTAAGGCGCTTAGTAAAAAGACGGCTTCGGCCGTCTTTTTGCGTTTAAGGGCGCGGGGTTTAGACTGCTCTTAAGCAGCTGAATGTCTGCACACTAATCACCCCCGCAAGTTGCTGCAAAGGGCTAGGTTATTAGGGTTGCTTTATTTAGGGCTACTACACAGAGTGGTAGAGTTACCGAGACAAAGTAAGACAAGGACACGTAGTATGTGGTCGTCAATGCCGCCACCATCATTAGAGTTGCTCGAGCAGCTGAAGTCTTCACTGCCTGATCTGAATTTTACTGACTCGGGTAAGGCCACTGCCGCTCGTTTTTTGGCCACTGATGCTGTGCAGGCCTACCTCGATTACTACTGCATTAACTTCTCGGCAGAACTCCCCAGCGTTTACCATCAGTTTGGCTGCTTTCAAGCGGCGGGTTTTGCGTTGGCTTGCCATGTGTGGCGCCCCTGTGAGCCGGAAGATTCAGCAAGGGTGGAAGGCACTAGTAATAAGGCCACTAGCAATAGAGGCACTGTGTGGTTACAGCACGGTTACACGGATCACGTGGGCCTATGTCAGCATGCGATACGCTGGCTGTTGCAGCAGGGTTATTGTGTGGTGTGCTTTGACCTCCCGGGGCACGGGTTGAGCAGTGGTAAGCAGGCCAGTATCGAATCCTTTGACCAGTACCGTGAGGTACTGGCCGCTAGCTTGAAACTTGCCGGTGGCGCTCTGCCAAAACCTTGGCATGCAGTTGGCCAGAGTACAGGTTGCTCGGTCATCTTGAGTCTGTTGGAGTCCGCCACGCCCGCTGAATCGAACTTTGAGCGGGTGGTGCTGTTGGCTCCCTTAATTCGGGCCAAGGGTTGGGGCAGATTGCGCTGGGGTTACTATATTTTACGGTTGTTTAAGCAGCGCCTTGTGCGCACGTTTAATCCCAGCAGTCACGACCGCGAATTTTTGGAGTTTTTAGCGTTCCGTGACCCGCTGCAAGCTCGCCACATGCCCGTGGCGTGGTTGGGGGCTATGGATAATTGGGTTAGGGATTTTGATGCTTTTACAGAACAGCCTCACGAGCTGGTCATTATTCAGGGCAGCGATGATCAGACGGTGGACTATCGCTACAACCTGAACGCTATCGTATCAACGTTTCCACACACACAGGTACATATGATCGAGGCAGCGGGGCATCAGTTAATCAATGAAGTTAGCCACTACCGCGAGCAGTGTTGGAGTTTGATTGGTCAGGCATTGCAGGAGGAGTGAAGATTAACAGCAAACCTATACTGGGCGTCAGCAGCTGTTTGCTGGGCGAGCCGGTGCGTTACGACGGCACGGGTAAGCACGCCCTAGAGTTGATTGCGCAACTGAGGCAGCGCTTCGAGTTGCGCGGTTTTTGCCCGGAAGTGGCGATCGGTCTAGGCGTGCCTCGCGAGACGATTGAGTTGATTGCCAGCGACAGTGGTGAGATACGCTGCGTGGGAACAAGAACCGCTGAACTTGATGTCAGTGGACGTTTGCGCGCCAGCGTCGAACAGCAGCAGTATTTTACACAGCTTAGCGGTTACCTCGTCAAGGCTCGCTCGCCGAGCTGTGGCCTACATTCGACACCTTTATACAACGCTGGGCCTCCGGGTCAGCGAGAGAAGGTGGGTTACAGCAGCGGGTTGTTCACCGCTGCATTGCAGGTGTGTTTTCCTCATATGCCGATTGCCCAGGAGGATACGCTGGCGGATCAGCTCGCTTTGCAAGACTTTGAGGCGCGTGTACAGGGCTATTATCGCCAGTACATTGAACGCTAAGCCATTATTAATGAGGTACACTGGCAAACTTTGGGGCTGCCCTGTCGCGCTATTTCACAGCGCATAGATCAATGGTCGTGTTGGCCTATCGATTACAAGCCAGCGGTGCAATCAGAATAGGTTAAGGTAAGTGTGATCATGGGTAAGTTGTTAGGTGCATTTTTGGGTTTTAGTAGCGGCGGATTTTTTGGCGCGCTACTTGGATTATTTGTCGGCAGCATTTTTGATCGTGCATTCAATCAATTTAAGCACGGCCCCAGCGCGGATCAACGCGAGCAAGCGCAGGTGCATTTTATAAAAACCTTGTTTACCTTGTTGGGGTATCTGGCAAAGGCCGATGGCCGAGTGTCTGAGGAGGAGATCGCCCAGACAGAGCAGGTAATGAATAAGATAGGTCTAACCGCCGATCACCGCCGCGAGGCCATTCAACGTTTTAAGCAGGGTAGCCAGCAAGACTTCAATATTGATGCACTGCTCACCGACTTTAATTTGCACTGTGGGCGGCAGGCGAACCTCAAACAAATGCTATTGGTTTATTTGATCAATATTGCTCTGGCCGACGGCAATATTGATAGCACGGAGCAGACGGTGTTGCGTGAAGTGGCCGGCCGCTTAGGTTTTTCGAATTTTGCTTTCGAGCAATTGATGCGCATGATCAACGCGCAGAATCAGTTTGGCGGCGGTTACTCTGGAGGGCAGAGCGGTTTTGGTGGCGCCAATACCGCAGATGAATTAGCGCTGGCTTACCAAGCGCTGGGTGTTGAATCGTCCATTGGCGATAAAGATTTAAAAAAGGCATACCGTAAATTAATGAGCCAGTACCACCCAGATAAATTGATGGGGCAAGGTTTGCCGGAAGATATGATTGAAGAGGCCACCGAGCGCTCCAAGGAAATTCAGGTTGCCTATGACCTGATTAGAAAGCAGCGCAAATAATGTTATTTTTTCCATAATTATCTATTAATTAATAGGAATAAGGCACCTTATTTTAAATGCCCTCCTTAGAAAAACAAAATTATTATCCCCATATTGATGGGCTAAGAGCAGTCGCTGTAATAGCGGTTGTGTTTTTTCACCTAAATATTCTATTATTTTCTGGGGGGTTTGTTGGGGTTGATGTATTTTTTGTCATCAGTGGTTTTCTTATTACTCGGATCTTGTGCTCGGAACTGGAAGAATATGGCACTATAAATCTGAGAAGGTTTTATCAAGGTAGAGTCAGGCGACTATTCCCGGCTCTTCTGGTTACGCTATTGGTGACATTGCTTGTTGCTGTGTTGATGTTTTCACCGTCGAGATTAATGAGCTTTGGCGACAGTTTGCCCTATGCAATCCTAGGTTTATCTAACCACTTTTTTTGGTTGGAAACAGATTATTTCGATATTGCATCCCAGCTTAAGCCCGCTCTGCATACTTGGAGCCTGAGTGTAGAAGAGCAGTTTTATTTAGTTTGGCCGAGTGTGTTATTACTACTATATAAGCTTGGATTACGCACCTTTATTCCACTCGCATTGATGATTTTTACAGGGGGGAGCCTCTATCTCAATTACAGCTTTTCTGATGGTTCAGTTGATATAATATCGTCCTATCTGCCGATATTTGAATACCCAGTTGCCAACCCTAAAAGTACACTGTTTTTTCTCCTACCCTTTAGGGTGTTTGAGTTCTCGATAGGCGCTTTGCTTGTTTGGTTAGTTAAAAAGACGGCCCCTGAATATATAAACCCCAACCTGGTCCTCTGGTTGGGGTTGTTGATGATTAGTGGTGCAATATTCAGCTTTGATGACAGCTTGTTGTTCCCATCTTATTACGCCTTGCTGCCTTGCGTAGGGACAGCACTGGTTATCTACGCTGGCGGGCAGGCCCGCAGTCATTGGATATTGACCAATAAGGGGATGGTATCGATAGGGAAGGTTAGTTACTCGCTGTATTTAATTCACTGGCCCTTGATCGTTTTTTGGCGTTACCAAACTGGAGGTCTCGACACGGTTGATAAAATGTTAATAGTGTTGTTTTCATTTTTGGGCGCATATCTTACTTATCGCTATGTTGAAACACCATTTCGAAGCAGAGAAAAGTTTGAGAATTCAAATTTATGGGCGAAAGCTGCAGTCACGGGTTTATTCCTTTGCCTGATCGGCGGCTATTCCATTCGGGTGAACGATGGCTGGGCTTGGCGTATTAATTCACCGCTCAATTTTGAAAACGTAGGATCATCGGCGCGTTTTCAGCGGTTATATTATGGCGGCGCGGGTTATCCCTCCTACGGGCCGGTGGTGAAGGGGCAAGGCACGCCAGACATAGTTTTGATGGGCGACAGTCATGGTCGTCATTACGCTGATGGCTTGTACACGGAGTATGCTAAGCCTAAAAAATTGAACCTTTATATTGCGGCGGGAACCAGTTGTTTTCATCTGCCTGATTTTACTAGGATAACGAGCGACTATGATTGGGACAAGTTCTGTCCCGCGGCTTTTAAAATAGCGATTAAATATATTAAATCCGCAGAAACACCGCCGCTGGTTGTTCTGTCACACTCTTGGTATGACCAGTTGAATAGGGCCGGCCTTCTTTCACAGGAAGTGCAGGGTAAGGCGCATACTGTTGATACAAATGATATTATCGGCGGCATTCTGAAATTGAAAGAAATGATTGGCGATGCGACCCTGGTGGTGATTGGTCAGGTTCCAACAACCGGCGGGGTTAATCTATACGACATGTTGACGCGACCACGGATGCTGGTTTTTTCAGATGTTGATGTGAGTCAGTATCTCTATTCAAAGCCGTTACCCCAACTGGCGTCCATTAATAAGAGGCTAAGAGAGGAGGCGGAAGAGAGTGAGAAGTTTGTCTTTATTGATCCATTTGATGTTCTTTGTGATGTAGAGAGGTGCATGAATATAGATGAGCAGCGGCGTTTACTTTATTCCGATGCTGGACACCTAAGTAAATATGGTTCAAGAATGCTGGTGAGAGAGTTCATTAGGCAGTTGAAAGGACCAGTGTTGGAAAAATATCGTATTTCTCATAAGCCTGATAACGATGAAAGGCCTCAGCCCAAAAGCTAATGCTACTCAAGATCTACACCTATTGGATAACTGATGCACGAGCTTGTCGTCTGAGTACTTGGCTAATGTCGGGTGCTACATTAAAGTTAACAAAATGGTTGAAACGTCAACACGGCGGTAAAACCTCAGAAGGGTCGTTATGAATATGGAGGCGCGGGAGCCCTATCTCGAAAATCGATACCAGGACAATTACCTATTGTTCTGTAAGGCGGTATTGTTTACCGCATTGTTCAGCGCGCTTTTTACGGTTCGTAATCTGTCATCCCTTTATGACGGCGAAGAGGAAATCCATTACGCTTATTACTTCACGGCCTATTTTTTTCTTATGGCGGCGTCACTGTTTTCCCGTTTATTGGTATCTCTTTTGGCTAGCTCCGTTGAACCAAAGGCAATAGATGATCTGATTTTTGTTACCTTCAGTTTTATGTTTATAAATCTTGTGGCGCTATCGGCTCTGGATTCATATCGGGGGCTTGATTTTACAGGGTATATTTTTGGGTGTTTGGGATTTGCGTTTATATACCGAGGAGAAATTATCAGGTTCTCGATGATATTAGCGCTGGGGTTTGTATTTTATTGGAGTGTCTTGGTGTTGGGATTAGGGGGAACTTTTGATCTATTAGGCTCTCTACCGGTTCTCGCATTCACCTGTTTTTCTTTGTATGTATCTCAGTCTCGTGAAAAAGCGCGATACGCAATTTTTGAGGTGTCACAGCAGCTTGAAGAAAGTAACCGTAAGCTACAGGAGGAGGTGACTCGCGACCCTCTGACTTCAGTTTACAATCGGACGTACTTAAATGGTTTTTTGAGCCGTGAGTTGCTATCAGATGAACGTAAAAATATTCCGCTAGGGCTTATTGTTTGCGATGTGGATGATTTTAAACGAGTTAATGATCAGTTTGGGCATCACTGTGGTGACAAGGCTCTAGTCGAAATTTCAACCTTGTTGGCTCAGTCGCTGAGAAATACAGATGTATTGGTTCGCTATGACGGTGAGGAGTTTGTAATACTTTTGCCCGGTCTGGATGTCGAAAGGGCACGTTTGGTGGCAGAGCAATTGTGTCAACGGATTAGCCTACATGACAGTGCTGTTGTTGAGTATTCATTCACTGCCAGTTTTGGCGTCGCTGAATATCGTAAGACCGATAGCGCCGATAGCTTTTTACAACGAGGTTATCAGTGTCTTTACCAGGCGCAGGCAGCGGGAAAAAATCAGTGTTGCCATGAGTCTGAGTAAGAGTGTTGCTGCCAATATTAGGTGGGATTATTATCCTAGTGCTATTACGTAGTGCTATCACATGGAATGATCGCAACTAATTCACTAGCTCGATGATTTCAGCTGTGTCCTTGTTATCTCGAACATGACCAATAATTACGGCGTCGGGATAACCTTGAGTGTGGAGCTCCGAGAGACATTGTGATGCCTGTGCTCGGGGGATGCTTGCCAGTAAACCACCTGAAGTCTGAGGATCAAAAAGTAGTTGGTAGCGCGAGGAGGCAACCCATTCGGCAGGGTTTTTAATGGCGCGTCGTAAGCGAATATTTTGTGGCTGCAAGCTGCTCGCAATGCCTTTTTCTAGGCACTCGAGAGCGCCTTCAAGTGCCGGAATAACAGACATATTTAATTGTGCGGCGAGACCGCTGGGTTTAAGCATTTCGACCAGATGCCCTAACAAACCAAAGCCGGTGACATCAGTGCAGGCCGTTGCTTGAAAGCGGTGAAAAATATCGCCTGCGGTACGGTTGCTCAAAAGCATGCCGTTGAGGGCATCGGCAATCCACACACCTTGCGCTTTGAGTTGGCCGTGGGCGGCGAAGAGAGTGCCCGTCCCCAGCGGTTGAGTGAGAATCAGCACTTGATCCACCTCTACGCAGGACTTTTTCAGCAGCTCGGTTTCCGCGGCCAGACCATTGACCGAAAAACCAATACTTAACTCGGCGCCCTCACTGGTATGGCCACCGGTTAGCTCACAGTTATTTTGGTTTAATACCTTGAGGGCGCCACTCATCAATTGCAGCAGATCACGCTCGGTAATTTTTTCGCCGGAAAAGGGTAAGGTCGCAATCGCCATGGCGCTCTGCGGTTGAGCATTCATGGCAAACAGATCGCTGAGGGCATGTTCGGCGGCAATTTGTCCGAGCAGATAAGGCTCATCCATAAACGCGCGAAAAACATCAACACTTTGAATTAACAGCGATTCTTTATCGGCGGTGTTATTACTGTTGACACGGATAGCGGCCGCATCATCAGGTGAATCGAGCCCCAGTACGACATCATCGCGTTTAACCGGTTTTAGCTGGCTAATGACACGGCTGAGTGTGGTGGCCCCTACTTTCGCGCCGCAACCGCCACAACGCATGGCTAATACGGAAAGGTCTTTCGGGGTTTCATCACCGCTGATAGCTGAGTCGATAGCGTCGTCAGGGTTATTCATCATTATGCTCTTAGCGTTGAGTTCTGAAAACATAGCCATAAATCGGCGATCAATTCTGTCCTTCCAGCGCCACACCCATGCGCCAGCGAGGTCTGGCCAAAAGCGTCGGTAGCCCAATGCGTATTGATCACCACAGGCCAACAAACTGAGGAAGTTCTGCTGCGGTATGTGTTGCTGCAGTGTTTTACCCAGCAGTTTTTGTCTCAAATTTTTATACAGCACAGGCCCTTGCCGCACCGCGAAAACTCCCGCGTGTGGACGGGGGTGGTTAATTTGTTGGGCAATGTCACCGACTGCAAAGACATTCTCATGGCTGTTGGACTGCAATGTATCGGTTATCGCGATAAAGCCAAACTTATCTGTGGCTAACCCCGACTGTTGCGGCCACTGGGGCGCCTTGGCGTGGGTACATAGGAAAATATGTTCGCTGTGCAGCGGCGCTTTAGAGGCAGTAAAAATAATTTTATTTTTTTCGATCGACAGCACATCACTACGGCTGTGGCAGGTGACGCCTTTGCTGTTTAATCGCTGAATTATTTTTTTCTGCAGGGCTGCTGGAAAATTAGCCGCCAGCTGTTCACCGCGAAAGACAAGGTTGAAGGTTACTTTGCAATGGATGTCGGGACTTTGACTGATTACATGTTGCATGGCCAATATGAGTTCGATGCCCGCCGCCCCGCCGCCGACAACACTAATGCTTGTGTCTCTGTTGGCGCGCTCTAATTGCCTAAGGGTGTTCTGCCAGCGAGGGTAAAATGCACTGATGGGTTTTACCGCCGTCGCGTATTCATGCGCGCCAGCAAGCGTAAGATCGGGGGTGATGCCGCTGTTGATAGAGAGCAGGTCAAAACTGATCGGCGGGCGTTCAGTGACCGCGCTGGTATTAGATTGATCAGTGCTGGGCGATAGAATAATGTCATTTTTTAGAAGGTCAATTCGCTGTACGTTCGCCTGAATAAATCGTGCGCCGGCGTATTGGCACAAACGCATCAGGTCTATATGAGTTTCATCGAACTGATAATGCCCAGCAATTAAGCCTGGCAGCATACCTGAGTAGGGTGTTTGCACTTGCGGAGAAATGAGCGTGAGCCTCACCCCTGGTAATGGCTGCATGCCCCACATTTTTATGACCTGCGCGTGAGCATGGCCGCCCCCAATAAGGACTAAGTCTTGGTAAATCATGGGTGGGCTCATGGCCATATTTATTACAACTCTTTTCTGGATGTAAAGGCGGTTGTGCTTGCAGTGCTATATAGTTTCGGGCGTCGTTTTTAAGTGTAACCTTTGGCGCAGATGGCGCGCGATAAAATCCGCCGCCATGTTGAGTAGCGCGGCGCACACAATGAGCAGCATGGCTCGGTCGAAACGAAACTCTTCGAAGGCCGAGTCTATGTAAAAGCCAAGTGTGCCTATGCCGAGCATACCGAGTATCGCCGTCTCGCGCATGATGACCTCCCAGCGGTAGAGCAGGAAGGCTAAAAATTGGCGGTAGAGGCGCGGTAATACTTCATAAAAATAACGATTGCTGCCGCGGGCACTGTCATCTCGCAGTATTACACCGTCACTAAAGCGTCCCAGCAGGTGGGCGATGATGGCGCCGTTGTGGATACCGAGTGCGGCTATGGCCGGCAGCATGGAGGGGCCAATCAGCAGCAGCCCGACAAAGGCCAGCAGGTATTCCGGCAGCGTGCGCGCTACGATCAAAAGACCGTCACCAGCGCTGCGTTTAAACGGCGTAAAAAACAGCCGCGAGTTTAGCGGAAACAACAACAGGGTTAGGATCGCGGTGACGACTAGGGCTATCTGGCTCAACACTAAGGTACTGCTGACACCTGGCCAAATTTGTTGCGTCCAGAGGGTTTGTAACCAGGGCATCAGGCGCGCAATTTTCTCGGTAAGGTTAGCGCCGCCAGCCGTTTCTGTGGCGAGTTGGCGAAGCGGCGCCGGCACTATGTCTTCGCCGAAAAATCGCAGCATGTATTCCCATTGAAAGGTCGCTGTGGGCGGTAGATATATCAGTGCGGCTGTCAGATACAAAGGCAGCAGGGATTTTTTTAGCCACCATCGAATACTGATTACCAGTCCCAGCAGTACATATAAGAGCGCGGCGGTATCATCATAGTGACCCTCGCCCAGCGCGGTTTCCAGATGAAAGCCGAGGGTCGGCAAGCCGACAAAACCCAACACAATACTCGAGCGCAGGGCGCACTCGAATCGATAGCTGGTGTATTGGGTGAGTGGTTGCCAGGCGAGCGGTAAAGTGGTGTAAAGAAACGCGCTGAGACCGTGTGGGTTTAGCAAATTACCGCGCGGTGCCGGATCGGTTTCTTCAAACAGTTCGCCATAAATCTTCGCCAGAGTACCGGCGTAGGGAATGGCGATGGCAAGCAACCCGGTGAGCGACGACAGGCCAAAAATCTGAATAAATATCAGCGCCCAAAATAATTCGTGGATCGAGCGGATAAACGCGCAAAAGGTGCGTACCCATATCGACCGATAACTCAGTGACAATAGAAAGCCGGTCAAGGAGGCCAGAGCAACGCCTTGCAGCGCAAACGCCAGAGTATTGAAGGCGCTGCTGGCGATTTCACTCCAAGACCAAAAGTTGGGGCTTAACAGCCCCTGCCCCATACGCAATAACTCTTGCGCTGGGTTGGGGCTGCGCACTTCTAGGTCGGCCAGAAACAGGCAGGCGAGCCCGAGTGCAGCGAGCCATAGACTGACTTGGCGCAAACCTTTAGCACTGCTCTGGGTTGCCGTGTAGCGTTTGATGGGGGCGCAGCTACTCATGCCCTAGCACACCTATAAATTGAGAGGTTTTATAGGTTTGGGCATTCATAACTGATAGAGCTCGTGCAGCTGTGTGCGGTCGAGCTGGTCGCACTGGGCGTCGAGCACAATACGACCATGCTTGAGGCCAATCACGCGGCTGCAGACCTTTAACGCTTGATCAATATCGTGCAGTGCCAGCACCAGTGTTGGGTGTTTTTGAGTGATCAAACTCAGCAGCTTATCGGCCTGGAAATCATCCAGCGCCGACACAGGTTCATCGCCCAAAAATACCGACCGCCGTTGGTAGAGCGCACGGCCAATGGCCACCCGCTGCTGCTGGCCACCGGAGAGGCGATCGACCGAGTTAAACAGCACCTGGCCAATCTCAAGCTGGTCGGCAAGTCGCTGGATCTCGGCCTTGGGGCCGGCGAGCGGCTTGATGAGATTGCAAAGATTGTAAAAGCTGCTGTGACGCTCGAGGCCGCCCATAAAAATATTGTGGTAGCCGCTGAGCATGGGTACCAGGCCACTGTGCTGCGGGCACCAAGCGACGTCTGCGCTGGCGCGGCCACGCAGGTATTTTAATAGGGTCGATTTTCCGGAGCCAGACTGGCCGACGAGCGCTACGCGCTCGCCCTCCACAATACGCAGTGTCACGTCCTTGAGAATGACGCGGCCCTCGTAGTGGAGGTCAGTATCGGTTAACTCAAAGACTTGGATGCCAGTCTGTGCGACCGCCTCTGTTACGGAAGACCCTAAGGGATAATTCCCTTTAGGGTCTTCCGCCAGAGGTGTGGTATTAGCCATCAATCAAGCCAATCGACACGGCTGTGTCCTTGATGGGCTGGTAGTCGTGATTGGCGGCTTCAATAAACGACTGGCGCGGGAAGGCGGCGAGAATGTCGGCGTCGTCAATGCTCAGCAGTGTCTGCTTTACCTTGTCCTTGAAGCCGTCACCGAAGTTGGCGTCGACATCGCCGCGGATGCTCCACTGGTAGTCTGGATAGGTCGGCGTTTTCCAGATGACGCTGACTTGGCTCGGATCAATTTTACCGCTGGCCAGCTCTCTGTCCCAGACCTTGTAGTTGACCGCACCTACTTCAAACGCACCCGACTGCACCAGGGCAATTGTACGGCTATGGTCGCCCGAGAAGCCGACACGTTCGAAGGCTGTTGACGGTGGCTGGGCAAGGTTAAGGCGAATAAAGTACTCGGGCATCAGGCGGCCAGACGTTGAACCCTTGGAGCCGAAGGTGAAGGTCTTGCCAGTAATAGCTTGCGGGAAATCGTCAGACCGAGTAAGGCCGGTGCTCTTGTGGGCGATCAGGTAGCTGGTGAAGAATTGATCTTCAAAGCCCTGGGCAATGGCTTCGCTACCATCAACCAGGCTGCGAGCTTGTACGCCGGAAAGACCGCCGAACCAAGCCAGCTGTACCTGGTTGTTGCGGAAGGCGGTCACCGCCGCGGCGTAACTTTTTACCGGCACGTATTTTACTTCTATGCCCAGCTCTTTTTCGAGGTAGGCGGCGACCTTGCCGAAGCGTTGTTGCAGGCGAGACTCATCCTGATCCGGAATGGCGGTGAAGGTAAAAGTCTCAGCTTGAATGCTGAGGGAAAAGCTTACTGAGACGAGCAGCGCTGTTAATACAGACAATAACCGCACGGGATTCTCCTTTCTTGTGGGGAAGCGGCCTGTTTGTGCGATAGCATCGTTGGCTCCGTGCTCGAATCCTCATGTACTGGTCGTACATTCCGGTTCTGTGCGCGGTGCCGCCTTGCTCTCACAAAAACATACACGCTTCTGTGGGTGTGTAGTGTATTTATCCTTAATGATAAATTCTGGGTCGATGTCGAGTGCTCCGACACTTAAGTATTTGGTTTGAAATTCTCCGCCCATTCGACAATGGCTTCTTTATCGCCACGGAATATCTCCCGGCCATCGCGTTGGCCCTGTTGATAGTCGTACATGGGGTCGTAATAATCGGTGAGCAACACTTCAATACCGTCGCGGAAGCCGTCGGGTTTATCGCTGCGTTCAAATTCATCGAGCGCCGAGGTAAAGCATTCAACTAGTACCTTGTGACGATCGCCGCCCAGGCGTTTACGGATACGGTCTAGGTTGCCGAGGATCTGTTCGCGGAACTTCAGCTGGCCTTCGTCATCGCCAAAAGCCTGCAGGTATTGCGGACGCGCGTCGATTACGTAGTCGGCGAGCGCGATGTCGATACGCTCTTCCACCGTTGCTTCAAGTACCGCTCGTGGGGCCTGCTGCATGCACGCCTGAAACTCTAGCGGCAGCGCGGCGGAACCTATGGTGCGTCCTTCGTCTTCGGTAAACAGTGCACCTGAGGGGAATTGATGGCGAAGCTTTAATATGGCGATGCTCAAGGCATTTTCGAAATCGATCTGCGCGGGTTGCGGCATGACCTGACGACCAAAGGCTGAGCCGCGGTGACGCGCCAGCCCCTCGAGGTCAACGCTGTGTGAAAGACGGTTAATAACCAGTGTTTTACCGCTGCCTGTACGACCTGAAATGAGCACCAGTGGTGTGCTCGGGTCACGCAGTGCCAGGCTGTTATTATCCAGCTCATCGATTAAAAAGCGACGCATGGCTTTGTAGCCGCCTTCTATCAGCGGGTAATTAATGCCAGCCTCGGCGATTAATTTCTTACTCAGGTTGGAGCGCAAGCCGCCGCGAAAGCAATAGAG
>Ga0209826_1001764_pt1 | contig 14776 bp, 12 predicted proteins | sample GOMGulsemesocosm_5_FD_184637 | JGI IMG/M metagenome (GOLD analysis project Ga0209826, IMG submission 184637) | Methane-oxidizing microbial communities from mesocosms in the Gulf of Mexico - GOM15C Gulf of Mexico (SPAdes) (version 2) | ecosystem: Environmental > Aquatic > Marine > Cold seeps... | reverse complement strand
ATGGGATCAAAATGTAAAGTCATTTGTAGAAGAGAAAGATGACAACGACCCCTTAGATATTTTAGATTGGTTCAAAAGTGAAGAGATTAAAAATAGCATATTAATACTAGAAGATTTTCACCCTTTCATTACAAATGAAAACTTTGAAATCATTCGAGCTATAAGGGAATTATGTAGAACTGAACCCTCTAACCGCAAAACTATAATAATTCAAACACCATTCATGATGAATGTTAAAGAGTTTGAAAAAGAAATTCCTATATTAGAATTAGAACTACCCAAAGAAGAGACTATTGAAGCTATTTTAAACTCTATTATTGATGATTTGGATTATGATTCTCAGCCTAATTCTTATGATAAAAGAGATATTATCGCAGCATCAAAAGGCCTTTCTATTATGGAAGCCGAATGGACATATAGAAAAATAATCGCGGAAAAACACAAGATAACTAAGAATGAGATCAGTTTAATTATTAAAGAAAAAGAACAGATAATAAAAAAGAGTGGTGTATTGGAATATTTTCATCCTCAAGGTGACTTTAATGAAGTTGGGGGAATGGAAAACCTTAAAGATTGGTTAGGGAAAAGGGGAAAAGCTTTTTCAAAGGATGCTAAAGAGTTTGGCTTAGTCTCTCCTAAAGGTGTAATGCTACTTGGTATACCAGGTTGTGGTAAAAGTTTGGTATCTAAAACAATTGCCAATGAATGGGAATTGCCCCTCTTGAAGCTAGACTTAGGTAGTGTCTTTGGCTCATTAGTGGGAGAGAGTGAAGCAAGAATGAGAGAGGCTTTAGCTTTAGCTGAAGCGATATCTCCTTCTATTTTGTGGATTGATGAAATTGAAAAAGGCTTAAGTGGTATTAATAATGGTGGAGATGGAGGTACAAGTGCAAAGGTGTTTGGCACTTTACTTACTTGGATGCAGGAGAAGAAAAACGAAGTGTTTGTGATTTCTACTGCAAATGATATATCAGCTTTACCTCCTGAACTTTTAAGGAAAGGTCGATTCGATGAAATATTTTTTGTTGATTTGCCATCATCCAAAGAAAGAGAAGATATATTTAAAATTCATATTGAGAAAAAGGAGAGGGAAGTTGAGTTGTTTGATTTTAGTATGTTACGCGATAAGTCAGTTGGATTCAGTGGTGCAGAAATAGAAGAGGCTGTTAATGAAGCTCTTTATATTGCTTATGATTCAGGAACAGAGCTAGAGAATAAGCATATACAGGAAGCATTAGAAAAAACCTTCCCTTTATCAAGAACTATGGAAAGTACAATAAAAGACTTGAGAAGCTGGGCTAAGGTAAGAGCAAGGTTTGCATCAAATGGCGAAAGTGAAGAGTTGCCAGCGGCCCAAGGCGATATACCCACTTTACCACAAGAAAAATCTAATCCATTTATCAAATAGTAAGTACTATGACTGAACATAATAGAAATAATAAAAGACCAAGTAATCGCATCCAAAACATACAGGCGGGTGATAAGTTATTTTACAGTGCTTTACATGATGAAAGGGTTGCCGAAGCGATAAGGATGACTACTAAGTCAGCAATTGAACCATATTTTAATTTTTTAAATGAAGCGATTAAAGCTGAAAATAAAAAAGGCTCTTATGAAATTAATTGGAAGGTAATAGAATCAAATCATTCATTAATAATCACGCCCATTCTTTGTAAATTTAAAGTAGAAAGACCTAAAACTATTTTCAAGGTTTTTATGCCATGCGGTGTTGATTTAAAACAAGAAAGAAATAAACTTTTTTTTGATGAACAAGATGAAACTGTGAGATTCAATAAGGGGGATGTTACTTTAGAAGATAATGTAATCTATTTACCCCCTGATAGATTACCGCAATCTAATGAAGTTTTAGAGTTAAATAATGAAGAAGTAAAGTATGAACTAAGTAATGTTGATTTAAAAAAAGGTGATGTGCTTAGCGTTAACAATGAAAACGTCAAAATTGAAAAGTTAGAACAGCTTGAAAGTGGTTGGAATATTTATCTTAAAACCAATAAAAACATTAAGGAGGCTAACTTTAATAGTACTACCTTACAGCTTTCTAAATACCAATCAAATATTGAAAAGCTATTTGATAACGAGAGTGAATTTCCGATTGAAAACTTAGGTAATGAATATCAATGTAAGACTTTACCAAAGAATAAAATTCTCAAAAATGAATTGGGTGATGAATATCAATGGCGTGCACAAAAGAATCAGAGCAAAAATGATATTGTCATTCAACTGATCGATGATGATAATAATGATGAAAAATCAATATCAGAATATTTTTTTGAAGATGATGTTAGAAGCATATATCAAGGAAAAGATAGTCGAAATAGTTTTGATATCAAAACGAAAAAAAATGAAGATAAAATATTAATATTGCGACAAGATTGGAAAAACCCTAAAAAATTACGTGAAAATGAACGAATAAAAATAAAAGTTGATACTGTTAACTTAAAGAAGCAGCAAAGTGCTGTTCAGTTATTAAATAACACGCCAATAAAGGCACAAAAGAAACTTCTTAAACTTTTTGAAAGGCAAAACACAAATTTATGGAAACAATTTAAAAAAGAAAATATTGATGACTGGTATATCTTAAATAATGAAAAATATGATGGAACCTTGGATCAACGTGAATTTGTAAAAACAGCTATTGCGACAGATGACTTTGCTTTATTGGAAGGACCTCCAGGAAGTGGTAAAACTACAACTATTCTTGAGTTAATCTTACAACTAATAAAAAGAGGTAAAAAGATACTACTTTCAGCCTCAACTCATGTTGCTATTGACAATGTTTTAGAGCGTATAGCTCTATTTGATAAAGATGAACTTGTTGAGCCATTGAGAATAGGGAGGAGTGATAGCGTAGGTGAAGCTATACAACACCTGCAAATAGATGAAAAATTAAAAGTATATAAAAACAACGGTATCAACGATGCTTTAGCGAATAAATTAATTTTAGATAGTGCCAATTTAGTCTGTGGTACAACGATGGGGATTAATCAGTTCCCCCCGATCAAAGAAAGAGGTCATAATAGTAAGTCTCCATTAGATACCATGTTTGACTATTTGATCATTGATGAGTCAAGCAAAACTACTTTTCAAGAGTTTTTAGTTCCTGCTATGTTAGCTAAAAAATGGATATTAGTTGGAGATATTAAGCAGCTATCTCCCTTCATTGAACAATCTCATATAGTCCATAACTTTAATGTAATGGTTCCTCCTAATGTTCAAAAAGCCATTAGATTAGTCTTTGAAACCCTATGTAACAATGAAAACCCCTATGTTGTAGAAGTATCTACAGGGGTTGAAAATGAAATTAAAAAATATTTGTATAGCTGGTCTCTAGAAAAAAATAGCCCCTATAAAGATAAAGTAGTCTCTTATAGTGAAGAAAATGATTTATTCAAATTACTTGGTAGTGATTTAATACTTATTAAAGAAGGGACTTGGGAAGAAAGGAAAAAAAGCCTGCCTAAAACACACATTCTAATTTTAAATAATCTCCTAGATAATGATGACTTCTACTTTAAACAAAATTATTTAAATAAGAAAAGAAAACTAAAACCCTTTAAAAAAATCAATAGGGAAGAGTCGAAAACTAACAGCCCTATAGAATATAAAGAATTTTTCCAAAACATGCTAAAAGAAAAAACTTGGGCTGAAGAAATTGCATGGCGAATGATAAGAGTATATGAAAGAAGGATGTTAAAAAACCCTGATTCATATTATGAGAAAACGTATGCCTTATTAAAGCCTGTAGGGGAATCTAATGCGGTTGAACGGGTTTACAATATGACACTACCATCAATATTAGAATCTATACAAGTTGGTAATGGAGAAAAGCACAGACATACAACCACTATCACAGATGGTTTTCAGAAAAGTGATTTGGGTCTAAGGCATGAAACACTTAAAACTCAGCATAGGATGGCACCAGATATTTCAAAGTTTTCAAGAGAAATTTTTTATACAGTTGATGGGGTTGTTGCATTAAAGGATGCGAGCACTATTAATAGGGATTGGTTGTATGAAAGATATGATAGTCGAGCAGTATGGATAGATACTCCTAAAAATTCTCAAGACAAGAGAAACGATAGACAACATAAAAAGGAAGTGGAAACCATCATCACAGAAGTCAAAGCCTTTTTAGAGTTTTCATTATTAACCCCTTTAAATCAAGATGGGGAACCTTGGTCTGTAGCAATACTTACTTTTTATAAACCCCAAGAAACACTTCTTCGAAAGTCCCTAAGAGAGTTTTGTGATCAACCAAATAAAATGTCGCGTTTTAATAAAGGCAATACAAGTATTCTGCTATTTACAGTAGATAAATTTCAAGGTATGGAGGCTGATATTGTATTTTTAAGCATGGTCAGGGGTAGTACTATTGGCTTTATGGATAATATTAATAGATTAAATGTTGCCCTAACTAGAGCAAAGTATCAGCGTGTAATTGTTGGCGATAAGAGTTTTTTTTACCATCAACGAAGCTCAGATGAATTAAAAAAATTAGCAGGTAATGGAGAATAACCTTGAAGATAACCCTTACAAAGAAAATTAAGGTGGAGCAGCTTGAGTTTATTGGGGAAGTAAACTTTTTTGACGCTGATTCACCTTATATAGAATTATTAAAAAATATAACGTCAGAACATAATTTAAAAGATGAGCTACATCAAAAAGGCCTGACTAATTCAGCCATAAAAAATGTCATTAGTAAATTAGAGTCTTTAGGGGTTATAAAAAATGGATATTTAGAGAATATTGAAAATGGATTCCCAGAAAAAGAATATGGGAAATATGAATTAGTCATATTTGAAAATGATACAATGCTCCCTTTCATATATAAAAACAAAGGGATTAAGCGAATTGATGCTAAGCCATGGCAAAAATATAACTCTCTAACGCAAGATCAGGACCTAATAAATAAGGTTAAGGATAAAGATAATAAAGAGTATGAAATCAATAAAATTGAAAACAATAAGGCTAATATAACTAAACTAGCAAGTTCTAACTTGAAAATTATCTATGAGAATGGCAGTTGGCGATATGTTCTTGATAATAAATCATTTGAAATGACTGAAATTCATTTTAATAGTCTATTTGATGGTAGCTGGGATGAAGAAAATAAAGCATTAAAAATTGATTTTGAAAGTGTATTGGAACAAGCAAATGCCGCAGAATCTATGGAGTATTCCTATGAAGTCCCTCTTGATATCGGCCAATATGGACAATTAACGGCAAACTTTAAAAGTATTCCGGTTATACCTAAAACACAGGAAGATGCAAAGCTATGGTTTGTATATCTTTTAAAAAGTGAAATTGAGAAAAAAAATCGATATATATCAGAATACGAATTGCAGTCTCTATGGTCAAATCTTCTTAGTAATAAACCAAAATTTCAAAAGTTTGATTTAGTGTTTGATTTTGATCTGATTTTAAAAGAATTTGGTAAAGACTCTCGATATTATTGGCTTCTGAGAGCTAGTACAGATCTTTATCCTTTCTCGAACAAGTTACTTCCTAAAAGCAGAGTTGTAATACAAGGTGAAGAGGGGATAGACCTTCAAAATACCTTATTTAAACAGTTTAATATAAAGCAGCCACAAAAATTAATAATTGTTGATCGGTGGATAGTCAATTTAAAGCAATTTGAAGCATTAGAAAAGGTTATCGAAGCTTTTGGACGGCCTAATACAACTATTATTACGCAAGAGATAAAAGAAAAAAGAAATGAAAGATCTATTGATGACATTATTCAAAGAAATGGTATTCATAGGATTGTAAAAGACAAAAGGGATATCGTTCATCAAAGGTATTGGAAAATTGACGATGAGTATTACCAAACAAGCGAAAGTTTAGATTTCATAACGATAGAGAATGGCGGTATTAGGACAAAATATACAACATTTGAATTGTATGATGAAAAAGATCTCGATCCTAACTTGTTGCGTATTATGAAGGTAAATTAGATGTCATTGATAAAAAAAATAAATTTAGAACAAACTATAGATTATTCTACAAATCACTTGGATTACTTTCATAGTGCCGGTTCTACAAGTACGTTGAGTGGCTATCAACGAATAACAGACAAAATTAGAATGGCAGAGAAATCTGTGAAAATTGCTACTACTAGTGAAATATCTGATGAGATATATGATGCATTGCATCAAAATAGCGATGTAAATGTATATATTATGTTTAAGTCTTTTGAAAAATCGACCAACTCACTATCTAAATTTAATAGCAAAAAACCAATAGTAGCAAGGGAGGTTCAGGAGCTAGACAATAACTTTATTATTGTCGATGATGTTTCATTTTTACTGGTTAATCCTCTTTCTCAAAAAGAAAATTTATTTTTAGAATTTAATGAAAATAAAACACAAGAACTCAATTTCATCTTTAATTACTTATTTTGGAATTGCGCAACACTTGAAAAAATAATTGATAAAGTGTCTCAACCAGTCGAGTCTCCTTTCCCTCCTTTTGATAATCGTAAACTCGACACTATTAATATAATCCAAGAAAATATAAAGAATGTAGAAACTATATTTATCCCCAGAGATAAAAAATTCAGTGATGATTTAAATAATGAAGTAGCAATAAAGTATTTTAGTGATGATATTAAAACACCTATTTATTTAACTCATGAATATACACAAATAGGTAGTGTACGTATAAAAAACATGCGTTTTGTCGTGAAAAATTATTGGGAACTAAAAAGAAATATATTATCTGATATACCTACAAATATTGACATTATCCCAAGAGAAGAAAATTGGTTTAAAACAATAAAAATATCAGACTCATCAATAGTTATATTAAAAGATATAACAGCGCAAACGATTGATGAAATGAAAGAGACTAAGCCTGTAACGTTTCCTGAAAAGAATTATATTAATAACATATGTTTTCAGTGGGAAGTGTTACCACCAACAAAGCCAGCTAGTGCAAAGAAATCATCTTTGTATACTGACTATGCAAAGTTAACTCTTGATTTTAATCAGCAAACATCATTACTTGAAAATAAACTCAATGCATTAAAGCAAGATAGCAGTATTTTGTCTTCATTATTAGGTATGAACAAAAATATTATTAAAGGTATTGATAAAATAGCTGAATACAAAAGTATTAAATTGGAAGAAGAAAGACCCCATGAATTACGAGAACTTCTGACAAAGGAGTTTGAAGCTTTTTATAGAGAGGTATTCAAGTCAGAGGCTGATTTTAAATATCAGAAAAAAATAAAGAAGGCTGAACAAGACTGGGCGCAAATAAAAAAGAATAGACTATTTGATTTTAATAAGACACAAAATGAAATTGAAGTTATCAAAAAGAGCGTAGAAACTCAAAAGGACGATAAAAGACAGGATAAGTTGAAACGTTTAAATAAAAATTTAAGTAAGCTTCAGCAAGATATTAATGAGAATTACACCACATTTGTTTACAAACCAAAAAATAGCAACGAATTGTCACATTTAACAAAAGAAAAGTCTCATGAATATAAGGCATTCAGGATTCCCAAATACGCTTTACCTGAAGTGGGAACCTTATACGAGACAAATGATAGTTATTATCTTGAAATAATGGATTATGATCAATTGGATAAGGCTAAGGAATTAGAAAAAAGGTATAACAATAAGAACTATAAAGTAGTTGTTGGAGAAGGTCATGAGTAGAGTAATCCATGTTAAGGGCAAAGTTTTTATAGAGAATAGAAAAATAGCGATTGATGTAATTCAAGATGCGAGGAATGGTATTCATTTTGAGAATAATCAATTTTTATTTAAGAGATACGATGCCTATGATCAAATTAGTGAACGTCAAAAAGTTAGAGAGATGGAGGAGGTTGAGCAAGAATATTTAAAACGTTTCAACTTGTACCAGCAAGAAAGAGAAGGGCAAAATAAAATAAGAAAAGAGCAAAACAATCGAAATCAAGAAAAGTTAGCTGAGTTACAAAGGCGAAATGAAAAACTTGAAAAAGAAAGAAAACAAGCCCAGCTTGAACAAAAAAAAATTGAAAAATTAGAAATGGAAAAGCTGAAAATTGAAGAAGAAAGAAAAGCTATAGAGTTAGAAAAAGAAAGAGTGAGGAGAGCTGAGGAGCAACGAATTCTAGAAGAAAAGCAAGAGCAAGAAAGAATAACAGAAGAAAAAAGGGTCCTCAGAGAAGAAAAAGCGACACTGATTATAGCGAATGCAAAAAAACAAGGTTATAAAATTAAAAAAGAATTGAGGAAAGACAATACAATTAAACTTGTCCTCCAGCAAAGGTCATATTGATGCTGAATGTTTATAATATAGAAACGTCTAACTATGTAAATGGGAACGGCTGTAGGTATGTTTTATGGCTTCAAGGGTGCGATTTAAAATGTACCGGATGTTGGAATAAACAAACCTGGAGCTTTAAACCAAATGCATTAAAAAGCGTTGATGAAATATTCGCTCAAATTAAGAGCTTAGAACATCAACTTGATGGTGTAACTTTTAGTGGGGGAGAGCCATTTTTACAAGCTGGTGAGCTTTCACAGTTAGCAAAACTTATAAAAGAAAAGACACATTTGGATATACAAATATTTAGTGGTTTTTCAAAAGAAGAGTTAAAGGAACAACCACGTATTGAATTATTGAAATATACAGATATTTTAGTGGCAGGAAGATTCGACAGTAGTAAGTTTAATAACAATCAAGTTGTTTATCTGTTAAATGATAGTGTTGATATTTGGCAGTTTAACAATAGTGACGTTGAAATAGAAATAGATGAAAATATGGATATAAAAGTTACAGGCTACCCAACCAATAAGCTACTTGCTGAGATCAAAGAGGATACAAATGAAAGAGTTTAATGTAATAGTTGAAATAGATGAGGATGGTAATATTAAAGCCGAAACTAAAGGTATGGATGGTGAAATATGTGTGACTGAGCTAGATGAAATATTAGAAGGACTTGTTGGAGAGAGGGATTTTAAAAATAAGCCTGAGTTTTATAATAAAGCACAAAAAATTAATAAAAAAATAGAAGTTAAAAAGTAATTAAAAGACAAATATTGTATTTATGGTGGTGAGAATAAATTGAAATACATTAGGTTTTTATGGAAATACTTTTTTAGGAAAACAATCTTCTACTTTAACGAGTTATATGAATACTTATCTGACTTGCTTTTAGGTACAGATTTTACAAAAAGAAACATCGCATTAAATTATAAGGCAAGTAAAAGACATGAAGTTAAGAGTGTTTTGAACGATCTTAAAACTGATGGTAAAATTTTTTTTGACATAGGGAGCGGCAAAGGAGCTGTTTTACATTTAATGCAAAATTACAACTTTGCAAAAATATATGGTGTGGAGCATGATTTCGGGCTTTTTCATACGTCCATCCAAAACTTAAATGAATTCAATGATGGTCGTACCGAAATCTTTAATATAGATGTTTGTGATACACCTAATTCAGTTTTGGACTCAGTAGATATCTTTTATTTATTCAATCCATTCGGTGAAGTGGAACTTAAATCACTAATTAACAGATTAATTGAAAGTCAGAGTCGCGTAAATAGACCTATTGATGTTATATATACCAACCCTTTATATACAGCTCATTTTGATTATATTGAAAAAATAAATTTAATTAAAACGTATCAGTTTTTTGTGTCAAATTCACCAACTAATCATTATCAAATTTCTGATAATTAAGAAGAATTACTCTTTAGCAAATTGGTATGAAATGATCGGAGAATCGACACATGCTGATGCGATCCTAGATCGGGTGGTTCATGGGGCAATAAAGTTAGAATTAAAAGGCGAATCGATGCGAAAAAAACTAAATAGCTTGACTGATGCCGATCACTCAAGTTAAATTTTACTGAGGTCTACTGGCAAACAAAAAAGTGATCGGCTTGAATGGTATTCACCGATCGGCATCATAGTATTACGCAATTAAAGTTGATTACTCTTTTTTGTAATGCACGTTTGGGATTAAGACCTAACTAATCAATTAACTAAGCCACTAGCAAAGTAATATTTTCAAGTTAATACATCTTCGTTTAAACAATATAGGTCACTATGCACATCAATTAGTCGATGGTGATTTTTGAACATCTAGGATCTGGAGATCCTAATATACCAAAGTATTGATAACCGCTTCCTAAACATCCCCCATTACATAAATTGGAATATCGACAATTAGAACAAGTAGACGATGTAACAGGAATTGAATTATAGTTTTTTATTATAGTATTCAAATTGTTATTGAATAAATTGCCCATTGGTATGTTTTTAAAACACGTACAGGAGCATACGTCAAAATTGGGGTATATATATACTTTTGTTGTGCCTGCACCACAATTACGATGTTTATGGTTAATTTCTTCAAAAGAAGCCAATTCATCAGTATTAATTTCATCGAGTTTTTTAAAGTCATACATGGGGCTGATTATCAGGTTTGTTTTTATTTCTGAATTCTTAATCCTATAGACAAATTCGTTCCACTTATCATTAGTTAGTGGGTAACCTTCAGCGGCTCTTCCTGCAAAAGTAGCTCTTTTAATTGCAATATGGCTTAGGTTTAAGTCCTTTAATTCATTTATAAAATCATCTGCCTTGTCAATAAATGATGTATCTAATACGGTAGCAGATACGCTACATTTAAACCCTATACTTGTAAGTAATTTAATGGACTCTAATGATTTTTTATAAGTATGCTTTCCTCTAATCTCATTATGAATAGCTTCAACACCATCAAGTGAGATTTGAAACCTTAAATTTTCATAATTACGGAAAGCTTCTAATTTTTTATTAGTAAAGAAATTAGAAGCTGCGTTTGTATTTACAAGAACATCCATATTTGTTTCAAGGGCATACTTTAATATATTCGTAAAATTTTTATAAATGGTAGGCTCTCCACCAGTTAATAAAATAGTGGCTCCTGGATAATGTTTTTTTACATCATCAATGATAGGAATTAATGGGTCATAAGCCATTGCGTTTTTTATCGATGGAGATGATTCTCTAATACAATGTTCACAAGCTAAGTTACACGTTTCTGTTAAAACAAAATAAATTTGTTCCATAATTTGTACCTTTAATTTTCTTAATTACTGAAAATATTTATAAAAGAGAAGTATCACTTATACATTAACAAAAGGGCTAACAATAAGATTAACCCCTTTATGTTTAAGGTAATCAATGTGGGATTTTTTGATATTATTTTCAATGTAGCTAATATCAACGTCTTCAATATATTTTGATTCTAAAATCCACTCAGGTATAAACTTGATATTTGTTCTCGCTATTCCTAAATATCGCAATTCCGAATTTCTATTTAAAGATATAGGAAGTGATGAAACTGGATTCGCACCAATATTAATCTTTTGAAGTTTAGGTAATTGAAAAAAATCATCTGCTTTATGGATGTTATTTCGATATAACGAAATTCGCTCGATTTGTTCATACTTATTAACATCTAATTCATAAGACGATATATTATTTTTATGAGCTAAAATGGCTTTAATCTTATTAGGTAAATCATTAAAATTTATATGACTAAAATTATTTGCTGCAACACTTAACCAACTTAATTTAGGCAGGGCTACAGATATCCCTTTTAATGTTGATAATTTATTTGAGCTTAAATTCAATTTTTTAATTCTAGAGTTAAAAAAAAACTCAAGCTCTTGGATCTGAATAATAGAACTTCTTTCTAGATTTAATTCATGAATAGGAAGTGCTGAGGCTTTCTTTAAAGTAGATGTTCTAATAGCTGTGCTTTTTAGAGAACTGATACCACTTTCATTTATAGTGAAATTCAGCGAACACTGTGACTCATTCCAATGAACTCCCGTTCCCATATCTTTTTTAAGTTCATTTAGTATTTTTAAATAAGGTAATCGGGGTTTTATAATAAATTTTTGAATTTCTTGAAAGTGATGGCTATCGAATAATAGACGTTGTTGAGATAACTTAACGGGATATATAAAAGGTTTATAAGTATGCCTCAAGATAAACTTAAGTTGTTTGATTATAGGCATATCTAAAAATATTGGATCATCCGATACGTGAACATCACCTATCAATAAAAATAGAAATTCACTTTTTAATAAATTGGTCAAATTTATAATTATTGTTATTTTTCTAAAATATAAATCTATTAATTCATTTTCACCAAATATTGGTAAAATAAAGATATACTTTTGATTGTTCGATTTATCTATTAATTCACATTCATTGATATCAATGAATGATTCTACATTTGTTTTCTCTATTATTAAGCTGGCAACTTTATTACAACCGTTGTGACTTATATCCGTAATAATATTTGATGAATAATTGTATTCCATTTCAATACTCTATAAAATTTTTATTTACTATTACTTACTGTAATTCAATAGTATATTTTTCAGGAATGACTTCTTTTTTAATACTACTAACAATTTCATCAGTTATTTCAACGTTTTTTAACTTTTCCATAACCGATTCTAATTCATTAATTAAATCGCTTTTTGTTAATTGGTATAAGTCTTTCTCACCTAATTCATCTAAATGATTATTGAGCAAATGCTTGATTAGTTCATTTACTTTTAATGGTGTTAAACTTAATGATAAGTGAATAGAGCTATCATTAATTGTTGACGCATAATGCCAAACACCTTTTGGTATAAATAAAATGTCACCAACTCTAGTGGTAACTTCTAAAAATCCATCTTTATCTTCTGTATTTGGTTTATGATTTTTACCAACTGGTAGAGATGTTTTCCCTTTATCGCCATTAAACAACTTCCATTTTTTTGTTCCGTGCGTTTGAATTACTAATGTATCTTGATAATCAAAATGTACATTGATTCCTATCGTGTTTTTATATGAATAATACAAATTAACATTTGTTTTTGAGCTAAAGAGTTCTGAAAAAGCATCACATACATCTTCTGATTTAGAGTCAAACTTTTGTAGTTTATTTATGACTAAAGTATCACCTTTGGCTACTCTATAAAGAAGGTTCTTTTTTGACAGTTCTACTTCTCTGGCATTGGAATATTTATCTATACTGTTTTCGATCAAGTCTCGTTGACTTGTTGAACTTTTATGATTATTTGCAGTAACATACGGGTAGATAAGTAACGAATTATTAATATGCTTATTTAAGAAATCTATTGAGCCAAGAGAACCTATCTCCTCAACTTTAATCTTACTGATAGTGCTCTTTCTATCTTTAATAGCTTCTCTAAGTACATTTTGAGATTCAGGGCTTAATAGTTGAGATATATGCATATTAACTTCCGTGATAAAAACCCATCAACGGATGGGTTTTTAAATTTTAATAAAGGAACAGAAAAATTAATCCCCCTCTCTCCATGCACCAAACATATTGGCTAACTCTTTAGCCGCTATTAAGTGACTGTCACTTTTTGCTGAACCACTATTAGCACAATTTAATTGAGCATCAGATATTTTTTGAGATACCTCTTCAACATTTAAAACCACTTCGTTTTTCATACACCATTCCTTTTTTAAATAGAGATTTTAGACTACCACTGTTTTGATATTGTTGCACTTAATATATAAAATAAGCGTAACTACTCAGGCTATCGGTTGATAGCCTGATCTAATTCAAGGTAGGGATAAACGGCTTGCCGTTGAATAAATCAATAAGTGCATCAAGTCGATTGACTCCTTGTTTTCTCACTGTAGACAAATAACTTCTTAATGAGCAAAAGATATCACCGCCAGCTTCTGAGCGGAAGCAGCCTGATATTTTTTGTTTTAATTTCGTCATTCTAATATCTCGCTCTGCCAAATTATTATCAAATGGCAGCATAAAGTTATTCATAAAGGCAAGCACTTCACTTTTATGCTCAACGAGTCGATTAAGTAAATTATGACTTTTATGTTTCTTCACTCGCCCACGCTTTTTACGCTCAGGCTTAGCTAGTTTGGGAATTTCTTGTCTTGCCTCAAATAGAATGCTGTCATAATACTGTTCAAAACCCAAAACTTGCGGTGCGGTTAAGCTTTCTTCTCCCGATAAAATTGCCTCATCAACCGCTATTTTTATTCCTTGCAAGCATTGCTTCATTTTAGCTGCCCAACTCTGTTTGTACTGCTCTTCTATAAAGGTAAGTTCACGTAAATGATGGGCATTGCACAAGACATGTTCGCAGTGATAACGGTAGTAACTTTTCCAGTGGTCATGCACCGCATAGCCTTGATAGTTAGGAAGGATGTCCATCTCATCCATGGCTTCTTTGCCACGCTTTTTGTGAATGGTGTAATACGTTAACTGCTCGTTCGAGGCTACATGAAGCCAGTGAAGATTTTTATCAACACGCAAGCCTGTTTCGTCAAAGTAATTAACGGGGCTTGCTAAGAGTGTTTCTTTGAGTTGTTCATTAAATTGCTTTAAGCCCTTAGCGCCACGAGACAGTACATTTTTAATCGTCCCTTGACTCAGCTTGATATTAAACAAGTCTTGGAACATTTCCTGAGTACGCTGGTAAGGTAAAAGCTGATATTGGCTAAAGTAACTGAGGATCGCCTGAATTTGAGTACCGTATTGTGTGCCTTTTTGAATACCTTCGGCAAAGGACGCTTTATTTTTCTCACCGCAAGCAGTGCAATGCTTTATTTGCGCTTGGTGCTCGGTAACTTGAAGTGCTACTGGAGGTAAGTCGAATACTTGCCGACGCTCTATATCAACAATAGGGGTTTGGGATAAATCAGCAGAGCAATGCGTACAAGCCGTTACTTTATTCTCCACGATAAAATCAGGGTTATCGACCAT
>Ga0209826_1001762_pt1 | contig 14788 bp, 11 predicted proteins | sample GOMGulsemesocosm_5_FD_184637 | JGI IMG/M metagenome (GOLD analysis project Ga0209826, IMG submission 184637) | Methane-oxidizing microbial communities from mesocosms in the Gulf of Mexico - GOM15C Gulf of Mexico (SPAdes) (version 2) | ecosystem: Environmental > Aquatic > Marine > Cold seeps... | reverse complement strand
TAAAAGGTGCCGCACCTGCTGCTTGGTAACCACACATTACTGGGCGTTTAGTTGCTACGGCTTTTAAATCACCTTGATCGGTAGCATATTCTGTATAACCTTTCCAGTAAGCCGTAATATTTCCAGCATTACCTACAGGTAAACAATGGAAATCTGGCGCATCACCTAATTCATCAACAATTTCAAAGGCTGCTGTTTTTTGACCATCTATACGATATGGATTAATCGAGTTAACAATCGTAACAGGTGCATGGTCAACAATCTCTTTAACTAAAGACATGCCATCATCAAAGTTACCATTGATCTGAATGATTTCTGCACCGTACATTAATGTTTGTGCTAATTTTCCTAAGGCAATTTTTCCATCAGGAATTAAAACAAAGGCTTTAATGCCAGCACGTACTGCATAAGCCGCAGCTGATGCCGAAGTATTACCAGTAGAAGCACAAATAATAGCTTGGCTACCCTCTTCTACCGCTTTAGTTACAGCCATGGTCATGCCACGGTCTTTAAAAGAGCCCGTTGGATTTAAACCTTCGTATTTGACGTAAATATCAACATCTTTGCCAATAATTCTTGGGATATTTTGTAACTGAATTAAAGGCGTATTACCTTCACCAATACTGATAACACGCGTGTCATCACTAACGGGTAAACGATTTTTATAACGATCAATTAATCCTGTGTAACGAGTAGCCATGTCTTATCCTAATGTTTCTAAACGAATTCGGCTGATAGAGCCTGTAATAGTTGATAATGCTTCAATTTCAGCAATCGCCGCATTCATTTCTTTTTCTAATGTTGTTTGCGTCAACATAATAACGGGTAAACTTGTATTGCCCTCTAAAGGTTCTTTTTGAATTAGAGCTTCAATACTAATATTGTGTTTCGCTAAAATACTTGTAACATCAGCCAATACACCTGGTTTATCTTCTGCACTTAATCGCAAATAATAAGCTGTTTGTATTTGTTCAGCAGGTAAAACAGGAATATCACTAATTGCATCTGCTTGAAATGCTAAATGCGGTACACGATGTTCTGGGTCTCCTGATAAAACTCTAACTACATCAACTATATCGGAAATAACTGCTGAACCTGTTGGTTCTGCACCCGCACCCGCACCATAGTATAGTGTAGGACCAACAGCATCACCTTGAACCAAAACAGCATTCATCACGCCATCAACATTTGCAATTAAGCGCTTAGCAGGGATTAAAGTAGGGTGAACTCTTAGCTCTATACCTTGTTCTGTTTTTCTAGCGATTCCTAAGTGCTTAATACGGTAACCAAGCTCTTCAGCATACTCAACATCAGCTCGGGTGATTTTAGTAATCCCTTCAGTGAAAACTTTGTCAAACTGTAGTGGGATACCAAAAGCTAATGACGCAAGAATAGCCAATTTATGTCCAGCATCAATGCCTTCTACATCAAATGTTGGATCAGCTTCTGCATAGCCTAAAGCTTGTGCTTCGGCCAATACATCAGAAAAGTCACGGCCTTTATCACGCATTTCTGTCAGGATAAAGTTACCCGTACCATTAATTATGCCTGCTAACCATTCTATTTGGTTACCACTTAAACCTTCGCGAATAGCTTTAATAATGGGGATGCCACCTGCAACAGCCGCTTCAAATAAAACCATTACGCCTTTTTCGCTAGCTCGAGCAAAAATCTCATTGCCATGTAATGCAATAAGGGCTTTGTTAGCGGTAACGATATGTTTACCATTATCGATGGCTTGTAAAACTAAATCTTTGGCTAAAGTTGTGCCACCAATTAACTCTAAAACAATATCAATTTCTGGATTATTGATAATTTTAAGAGAATCAGTCGTAAGCTCAATACCTTGAGTATCGCAAATTCTTTCACGCGTAATATCTCTGGCTGAAGCGCAAGTAACTATAATTTCTCTTCCCGCTCTACGAGAAATTTCTTTTGCATTTCTTTTAAGTATATTAACGACACCGCCACCGACAGTACCTAATCCTAAAACACCAATTTTTACCGCTTTCAATTGAAACTCCTAATATTTTGTAGAGCGGACTTTTGTCCGCATGTCTTCTTGAGCTTGGCGGACTAAAGTCCGCTCTACATCTTTATTCTGGTTACCGCTCTTAATCCCTCTCCTGCTGGAGAGGGATTAAGAGCAACTAAAGTGACATAGCCTTATTCTATAATACCGTCTTTTTTAAGCATTGCTCTAATACCACGTAATGCTTGTCTTGTTCTATGTTCATTTTCAATTAAACTAAAACGAACATGATCATCACCATATTGGCCAAAACCAACACCTGGCGAAACAGCCACTTTGGCATCAATAATCATTTTTTTACAAAACTCTATTGAGCCCATTTCTTTATATTGCTCTGGAATAGGTGCCCAAACAAACATCGTTGCTTTTGGTTTTTCGACTGTCCAGCCCATACCATTTAAACCATCGCACAATACATCTCTACGACTTCTATACATTTCTGTGATTTCAGCCACACACTCTTGAGGTCCTTCAAGTGCGGCAATTGCTGCTACTTGAATCGGTGTGAACATACCGTAATCTAAATAAGATTTTATTCGTGTTAATGCTGAAACTAATGTTTTATTGCCACACATAAAACCAACACGCCAGCCAGGCATATTGTAACTTTTAGATAAAGAGTAAAATTCGACTGCTATATCTTTAGCTCCTTCTACTTGTAATATTGAAGGTGCTTTATATCCATCAAATACAATATCGGCATAAGCTATATCATGAACTACCCAAATATTATGTTCTTTAGCAACGGCAACAACTTTTTCAAAAAATTCTAATTCAATACACTCACTGGTTGGGTTACCAGGAAAGTTAAGAATTAACATTTTAGGTTTAGGCCATGAATCTAAAATAGCTTTATGCAGTTCATCAAAAAAATCAACGCCTGGCACCATTTTGACATGGCGTAAATCTGCACCGGCAATTACAACACCATAAGGATGAATCGGGTAGGCAGGATTAGGTACTAAAACAACATCACCAGGCCCCAAGGTCGCTAATGCTAAATGAGCCAAACCTTCTTTTGAACCAATAGTAACAATAGCTTCTGTTTCTGGATCTAAATCAACATCAAAGCGGTTTTTATACCAGGTACAAATAGCCTTTCTTAAACGTGGAATACCCCGAGAAACTGAATAACGATGCGTATCATCTCTTTGAGCAGCCTCAACCATCTTGTCGACAATATGCTTGGGTGTTGGTTGATCAGGGTTTCCCATACCAAAATCAATAATATCTTCACCTTCTGAACGCGCTTTGGCTTTCAGTTCGTTAACAATATTAAAGACGTAAGGAGGCAGACGGCTGATACGGTGAAATTCTTCCATTGATGATGCGAAAATTGAAGTAGCTTTAAAATAGCTTATTATAACCTGAATTTAAGCGTTTTAGGGTGATGGATTCATATTGGAATAAGGTATTGGCTGTTATTTTTAGTATAAAACTTGTGTAGATACCTATGCCTAGATAGAGGGCTCAACATCTAAAGCCAGCTTATATTGCCCATATTGTGCTTGTTTTAACCAAAAAACAGCTTGTTGTTGTTTTTCTTTGTGCTTGGAAAAATCATATATTTTATACAACATAAACTGACTATGTGCATGGCCTTGTTTAGCCGCTTTTAAAAACCATTGCTCTGCCTGCTTTATATCCTGCTGACCACCTAATCCTAAATAATACAACTCAGCCAATAATGTTTGGCTATTTGAATCGCCATAATTCGCGGCACGATGACACCAATCAAATGCTTCTACAAAATTTATCCGCCTTAATTTATCCCCGTAACGGTAGCTATAACAATTCTCAGAAGCAATATCCGCTCGTGAATCCAACCCCAAATGAGCGCAGGCTGTTTGAAGAACCAGTAGAATCATAAATATTATCTTCATAAATCTGTTTTAGTTAAATTTTTAGGTGAGCAGTATTCACCGCATTGTAATTCTATCAAGGTCTGTTTTTTATGAACAGGACGTGACTTTATCGCTAGATCAGGTGCATATTTATTATATTTATTACTGGGATCATACTGATTTTTCTCTCCTTCTCCTCCCTGATTAAGTATATAAGGTGTAATTAACAATACCATTTCAGAGCGACTATCACTGTCAATGGTAGAGCGAAATAAATGCCCTATAATTGGTATATCTGCAAAAAAAGGGACTTTTGTACGGTTTCTAGAAAAACTATCGCGAATTAAACCACCAACTGCTACGGTATAACCATGCTTTGCAAAAATTTCCCCCTCTAATTTAGCTGTCGTGATGGTATCAATGGGAACATTAACAATCTCTCCTTCATTGTTACCGACAGGAATAGAACCAGCTCCTGCATTTAACGTTGAGTTTTCCTGCTTTAAAATAATATGGATAGTACCGTCACTATTAATATGTGGTGTAACTTCTAAAGTAGTCCCAATCTCTCTTACTTCTGTATCAGCAGTAAAAGTTGATCGTGTGTTATTTGATGTATCATACGAATTAATAGTGTATCCCCTCACCATCACCCGCTCTTCCCCTACAAACAAAGTGGCTGGTCGATGATTTGAAGCGACCAGCATCGGATTAGATACCACAGTCACCCGCTTGTTTTTTTCTAGCAATTCAAGGTTTACTTTAATACTTTTACTTAAATATTCGTACATAAGAGACCCTCCCCCCGTAAAAGCAGCACTACCAATAGTAATGGGAGATAAGCTATCACCCGTAACCTCACCCGCTTGAAGATCAACTTTAAACAGTGATGAAAAGTCCTCACCTACTTTAATATCAACAATCTTCATTTCCAGCATTACTTGTGTCTGGGGTTTATCTAGGTTTGTTACTAATTCAGCGATGGATTTAAGCACCGACTGATTACTGGTTTTAACTATCAGTAAATTATGTTCAGTATTAACGGTGACATGGATGATTTTTTTAGCACCTGAAATTTTTTCCAGATTTTTAATAGAAACCTGACTTCCTTTTTGAGCTAAAGATTCAAATTGCTCCACCGTTAAATCTTCAGGAAGCTCTTCAGATTGCATTAAATCCCCACCAGAAGAACGTCCACCATTCCTTCCTCCCGAATTACGTCCCCCGCTATTATTTCGACTACTTCGACTATTGCCCCCTCTATTACTAGAATTATTACTCCCTCCTTGTTGATTTCCTCCCGACTGAACACCCTCTCCAAAAGAAACTTCCACTCTATCCCCGTATAAATCTTCAATAGCTTTAGCAATAGCTGTTACATTAGGTGTGTGTAATTGAAAGACCTTGATCGTATCATCTTGACCTACCACTAAATTTTTAGCATATTCTTCCGTGGTCATTAGTTGAAACATGCCATTTCGGCCTGGATCCTTGCGATACCATAAATTACCAATTCGACAAATCGCTTTAATGGCTTGTTCCAAATCAATATCTTTTAAAAAGATAGTAATTTCTTTTTTGCCAGCTTCTGGAGTGGCAATAATATTAACCTCTGCATCTTCCGCCAATACTCTGATAATATCAATCACACGCGATCCCTTAAACTCCATCTCAGCAATTTCAAAAGGCTTAGCCTGAATAGAAGTACACACAAATAGCAAACTAATAAACAATAAATATATAATTTTCATAGTATTATCTTACAATCACCAATTGACCTAACGTACGCACTTCAATGAGCAGGCTTAAACGCTTTATTTTTTTTATTTTTATCACTTGCGATGGCTCAGCAAGGTTAAACCCTATTTCATCCCCTTCTCTCACCATATAGGTCTCGTTATTTAATAAAATTACAGCTAAAGGGGATAAATTACGTTGTTGATGCATAACCCCTTTTAATTTAATTTTTGGCATCGTTAGTAATGAAGTCTTTACCGAGGAATAAGAAGATGACATGTTACCTTTCGTTTTATTACTACGCTCAATAGCTAGCGCCTGCAATAACAAAGAGGGTATCGAAAAAGGATCTCTTATCCCATAAGGGTAGGCAATACTATCAATAAAAGTAACAGGTTCTTTTGACGAAAAAATCTCTGGCTTAGCCTCTATTTTAGTTTTTCCTTCACCATTAAATCGCCGATCTAATGCCGTAAAGCGACGATACATTTCCTGTTGAATTTGTCGTTGTTTTTCTACAAAAGGGTCTTCTGCCCATGCCTGAATTGAATGAGCAAATAAGATAATCATGCTGAATCGCGATAAGCTTTTTCTAATCATCATAATTACCTAGCCGAAACGGCAAAAATAGCTTTAAAAAAGCCAAAGTAAATAAACCCTACTAAACCACCAATCAACAATATTGAAACAGGCTCAACCATTGATCCAATGGCTTTGGCTTTACTTTTAAGTTCATTTTCATAATACAAACCTGCTTTAAACATAATATCAACCAGCCCCCCCGAGCGTTCCCCTACTAAGGTCATATGCTGAATTAACCGAGTAATATGAGGCTGTTTAATACTGCTACTTAATGGCTGACCTTGTAATACCTGTTCAGCGACTTTTAATACATCCTTGGCAATGGCTTGATTATTGATTAAGCTGGCACTAATTTGAATGGTTTCCACCACAGGCAAACCACTTCTTAATAATGAAGCAATACTCCAGCTATATTGCGACATAGCGCCAGTCACAATAACCCCGCCCACTAAAGGAATTTTCAACAAACTATTGTCAATCCAATATCGCCCTGTTTCATTACGAAAAAGTAGGATAAAAATACTAACAATAAAAGTCGCGATTATTATCAGTAACAGCCATTGATTAACAACAAAGTCAGAAATATTTATCATACTTTGCATTTCAGAAGGAATAGAGCGCCCTGTTTTAGCAAAAAATGCCGCAAATTTGGGGACCACCCCTGTCACCAAAAAAAAGAACACCCCAACAGCCATAACCAAAGTAACTACCGGATAAATTAAGGTATTAATCACCTGACTTTTTAATTCAGCTCGCCGTTCTAAATGGTCTGCAATACGCTCTAAAGTAATAGAAAGCTCTCCGCTGGCTTCAGCACTCAACACCATCTGAACCGCCATTTTAGTAAACACCTTTTCATGTTTAGATAATGCCTGAGAAAAGGAGAAGCCCGATTTAATATCATGATTAATTCCTTTTAACAGTATTTTCACCCTACCCTGTTGCATATTGGCCACTAAATCTAAAGATTCCGTTAAGGTAATCCCCGAAGCAAGCAATAAAGCCAACTGCCTAAAAATAAAAACTTTTTTAGCCACACCAAAAGGTTGCAACTGTTGTAATTGCAAGCGAATATCATCATCAGCCAATACCTCCTCATCACTATCAACAACAGCAGAAATAGTCACAGGATATAAGCCTTGTTCACGCAATGCTAAAACCAGTAATTCCTGGTTTTCTGCCTGTTTTTGTCCCGAGGATTCTATGCCTTGGGCATTAATTGCTTGGTAATTAAAAATCATAGTTTTTGTTTATTAAAATTTATCTCTTTCCCTTATAGATGAAAGAGTTTAGAGCTAAGCAGGGGTATTAACAGAGCTGTTGATCTTAAGCCCTCTCCCCAGGCGGGGAGAGGGTGGGGTGAGGGGAATTAAATAATTCTCTTCCTCAACATTATCTATGCTTTGTTCTTTGTTCAAGGATAAGAGAGTAAGGAATAGAGACCTTTATTTTTATTCCCCTCACCCCTCCCTCTCCCCGCTTGGGGAGAGGGCTTAAGATCACGACCTCCTGATTACTGGTGTTTTCATAATACTTGTGTAGATACCTATGCCGCCTGGGGGAGGGACTTAAGAGCAAAAAACTAAACCCACAACCCCAACCGTTGCAATTCCGCCAAAGAAGTCATCCCCTGTAATAACTTATCCCGTCCATCCTCTGCCAAACTAATAAAACTACTGGCCTTTTCCTTTAATTTTACCTGGCTCTGTTGGCTGGCTATCGCTTCTGACAAATGACTATCTACCCACAAAGTTTCAAATAAAGGTAAGCGCCCCGCATACCCCACTCCTTGGCAATGCGCACAACCTTTTGGCTCAAATATCTGTTGCCCCTTATCACACTGTAAGATATCAGCCTGCTCTGTCGTTAAAGACACGGCTAAATGACAAAATGAACATAAGCGCCGCACTAATCTCTGGGCAATCACACAAAGCAAGGTTGAAGCAACCAAATAAGACTCCACACCAATATCCGTTAATCTGGGAATACTATCTAATGCAGAATTAGTATGCAGCGTAGAAAAAACTAAATGCCCCGTTAAAGCAGCTTTCATCGCAATTTCAGCCGTTTCACTGTCCCTAATTTCTCCCACCATAATCACATCAGGATCATGTCTTAAAAAACTCCGCAAGGCTTGGGCAAAACTGGTTTTACTACTAACCTGTACCTGAGAAATACCCGTCATGGTCATTTCAACGGGGTCTTCTGCGGTTAAAATATTCGTTTTAGAATCAGCTAATTCATTTAATGCCGCATATAAAGTGGTTGATTTTCCGCTCCCCGTAGGTCCCGTTATTAAAATAAGGCCATGAGGCTGGGCAATGGTTTTTTTAAACAATTGCAGATGCTTATCAGCCATGCCAATTTTTTCTAAATTAAGCAATTGTTTATCCCCCCCCAATAATCGCAACGTAGCGCGTTCGCCAAATTGAGTGGGTAAAGTGGCCACCCGAATATCAATATGAATATCAATCGGAGTCGAATAAGTCATCGCCCCATCTTGCGGAATTCTACTTTCAGCGATATCCAGTTCAGCCAAGACTTTTATCCGACTAATTAATGCAGCCCCATTTGTCTCACTAAATAAACGGTTTTCAACTTGTAATTGCCCATCAATCCGATAGCGTATATTCAAGCCCTTTTCTGCTGGCTCAAAATGCACATCAGACGCTCTATTTAAATAAGCCTGGTTTAATACATTTTCCAATGTTTTAACAGGATCAAAAAAGGGTGCCAATGCATCTGCATAAGGGTTAATAACGGGTGCATACCTGCTTAAGGTTTCAATTATATGCTCCGGATTTGCTATGCGAAGTGTAAACGCTTGCTTAACCAGTCTTTTAATTGTCTGTAATACCGTTCTGTCTTCTGGGTTTGCACATAGAATCTCTAAAGACTCGGCAGGGCCAGCTAAAGGAATAAGGTGATATTGCAAAGCACGTTCTAAACCTAATTTACGCAACAAGGTTAAATCAGGTTTAATCTCCCCCGCAGTAAACTCATAATCATTAACTTCAGCATAATTTCGATACAATAAAGTCATCGGTAATCGTAGGCTGAAACACAGCAATTCCATTAAATTAACATGCTCTTTTCTAGCTTGTTTGCGAAAGCCTTCCAACTCATCCTGACTAAAGACATTATTCTCGACGGCAGCTTCCAGCAATCGTTGTTCACGTAACACTGACATAGCTATTTTCGCCTGACAGAAGATTGATTAAGGGTTTCAAGCGCATCTAAAAAGGATTTTTCAGAATGAGCCAGTGCTTTAGCTCGGTCAATTGAGATTTCTTTAGCATTCACACGCAATGCCAAAGCAAAATCAAAAGTCTGGTTTCCTAATGCACGGCCTGTTTCCATCACAGATTTAATTTGTTCCGGTCGGTGTTCGCGGATTAAATGTGAAACAGCAGGATTAACCATTAAAATTTCATTAACAGGAACACGCCCTAATTCATCAAGCGTGGGGACTAGGGTTTGGGTAATTACCGCTTTTAAAACAATAGATAACTGCTGTCGGATAGAGACTTGCTCCTCTGCCGAAAACATCCCAATAATCCTGTCAATCACACCCACTGCATCGTTAGTATGCAGGGTAGAAAAAACCAAATGCCCTGTTTCAGCCGCAGAAAGCGCCGCACGAATCGTTTCTTTATCCCGCATTTCTCCCAATAAAATCACATCAGGATCTTCCCGCATTGCATCACGCACCGCACCTGAAAAAGTCGCGACATCTTGTCCTATCTCTCGTTGATGAACAATAGATTTGATATTGATATGGATAAATTCAATCGGGTCTTCAATCGTTAATATATGACAGGCACGATGATTATTTATGGCACTAATTAATGCGGCCAAAGTGGTTGATTTACCACTGCCTGTAGATCCTGTAATTAAGACTAATCCAGTATTAAGGTTAGCCATTTGAGAAATCTGATTAGGTAATGACAACTCTTCAAAACTAGAAAAGTTACCCTTTAACCAGCGAATAGCAAAACAAATAGACCCACGTTCAGAATAAACATTAATACGAAAACGCTCACCAAATTCAGCGGTATAAGCAATATCCAAAGCCTGCATTTGTTTAGGTGCAGACAAACCTTTATTTTCGATTAAATACTGTTGAAATTGTTGTAACTGTTCAGGTGTTAATAAACTAAACGCTGGCTGTTCGGCCAATGAGCCATGGATACGATACACAGGGTAACAATGCGCTGATAAGTGAATATCAGAAACATGGCTATCAACCGCGTGTTTTAATATTTTTTCTAATAGGTTTTTAGGCATTATTAAATTATTTATAATCAGTTACATGTACAAAAAAACTCTCATTACGCCAAACATCCTGCTCTTAGTTCCCTCTCCCCAAGCGGGGAGAGGGCTGGGGTGAGGGGAATAAAATAATGTTCTTCTGCAACATTTCTTTTCTCTCTCTTTAAAGAGAGAAAAGAATAAGGAGAAAAGACTTTTTATTTTCCCCTCACCCAACCCTCTCCCCGCTTGGGGAGAGGGCTTAAGAGCTAAATATCATGTTACAGTTAGTTCCGTTAAACTTGCGATACTTAATAGAATAGGAGCAAAGAAGTTTGAGCCTCTATCCCTAAAACCATCACAAAGCCAAAGACAATTCAGTCAACAATAAATAAGGGGCTCGCATATCCGCCTGCCTTTCCACCGTAATGGACAAGCGAGTAATTACCACACTATTTGACAAGGTTTCCAATTGCTGAATAAATCCATTTAACATCGTAAAATTCCCCGTCAACTTTAATCCAATCATGGGCCGTTTAATCCCCTGACCTCCAGCTTTTGTTTGTGCATTCACTAAACTATCCAGGCTTTTACTTTCTTCTCTAACATCAGAAATAATCATTCCTTGCGACTCAATCAACTGAGTAATCGCCGATTTTAATTGTGCTTGTTTGCCACTATCCTGCAAATCAATAAAACTTTGCTGATACCCCGCCATTGTTTTACCTTCAGAATCAATTTTTAAAGTTAATTCATCAAATTCTTGTTGTAATTTTTTGACTGATCCTCGGCTAGCTTTACCCGTTTTTTCCTTATTAAATTTCTTCTGTGTTTTTTGTTTATCTTTTTTTAATAAGATTAATTGATCACGTAACGGCTCTATTCTTAACAGCACGAAAGCAGCGATAAATACCGAGCTTACCAACACAATAATCAAGCCTAATTCTCTATTATTTAATTTTTTCATCATCTCTAATCAATTGAAAATCAAACTGATAAGCCCCCGCTAAATCACCACCCTTCATTAAGCTACTGGGGCTTTTACTTATCCGCATATTAAAATCCTGTAAATGCTTAATCAGTGCATTCTCAAAACGATTAACTGCATTTAAATTTAACGCCCAGCCTTTAACCCGAAATTGATACCAACTCACTTCATCCAAATTATCCAATACCACATCTTTATCAATACTTTTTATTAATAACGGTAAAAAGGCCTGCATAAACTTTTGTCGTTCGATTAAATTTTCTTCCACCGCTTTTTTTTGCACTTGCAAGGTCTCAAATGCAGTTTCCAAAGCATACATTTTGTTCTCTAATTTAAGATAACGTTTGTTGTCCCGGTTTAACTTCTTATTGTTTTTTTTCAGGGTTTTGTAATTTTTAGTTAACTTTTCAATATCTACCTGAGACTGATTAACTTGCTGATTAAAATAACCCTCCGTTCCAATTAATGAGAGTAAAACCACAGAAATCCCAATACCCGCTTGCCATTTTTTTTGTTGATAAAAACGTGGCGGTGGCGGCATACCAATCACATAAGGAATGCGTCCATGGTTCAAATCCTGATAGAAATAATCTTGCGCAACGCCCAGCAAAGGGCATAAAAAGTTATCCGCCTTAAATTCGGATGCTTCAACTATTTTTTCAGCAGGCCAATTAACAAAAAATAGAGGTTTAGATATTTTCTGTTTTAGTTGCTCAAAAAGAGCCTCAGTCCGGGCATGATTCCCCCATAAATAAAACACTTCAATTTGCGAATCATATTGCTGAATCAGGTTTAAAACATCATCAATAGATAAACTACGCTCCAGAGTGTTAAAAATTTCAATGACTTGAGCCACCCCATTTTCTAGCAAACTAAAAACCAAACTATTTGAATGTAACTCTAAAATACATTGGGATGCTTCGGGGTTAACTAATGCTGCAATAGAACCAGAAACGGGATAAAAGCGATCAATTCTCAGTTGGTTTTGATCAAATAGGTTAATCCAGCGATATTGTTCCTGTGTACTCATAGCCGCACAAAATAAAACAGAATCTTTAGAAGATTTATACCAGCCGCTCATTAAACTGTTATCCGTCTCTTGCATTTCATTTTGCAAGCTTAAATATTGCTCAAGCGTGGTTTGATCCAGCTTACCTTGAGAGACCACAATCTCCCCAAAACGCGGTAATTTCCCGCCAAAACTAGCCGCTCGCTGCTTATTTTGTTTTTGTGTTTCTACAATATGATCCCGCTCAAGATCAGTGATAATACCTAACTGAACCAGCAAGCTACCAATATTCCATTGCGGCGCCTGCTCGTTATACAAAGACTCCATTTCCCAGCGTACAATATTAGAAATTTTATCTTCTGTCAGTGCCGTATTATCAGCCATAGGTAAATCTAACAAGCCCAAAGCCATACGAGAATGCAGCATAATGGCGTGATCTGGCAGTTGCTCTACTTGGGTAGATAAATTCAACAACAAATCAGCCAAAGTCTGATCGGTTAATTGATTGCTTTGTGCTGACGCGAGAATGACTAAACGCTTATCTTCGGGGGCAATAATAGCCGCACTAATCTGAAAACCATCGGTGTAAAAAAACAACCTTGCATTTTGCTTACTAGCTGATGTCTTTAATTTAAATCGCGTTAAGAAAGTGGACCTGTTTTTTGGCTCAGATTTCAAAGTATTAAAATATTGTTTTATTTTGTTAAATAAATTCATTTATTCCATCCTCATTATTCTTTTTCTCTTTAAATATAAAGACAAGAAATAGGGTGGAAGAACATTTTTATTCCCCTCACCCAACCCTCTCCCCTCCTTGGGGCGAGGGCTTAAGAGCCAAAGTTCCTTTTTATTATTATTTTCATAAAACATGAATCGATACTTATGGAGAATGAGCTTTGATTCATCAGTTACTTGAATTTTAACCACGGCTAGATTCCTGTAAAGCCATCATAATTACTTCAAGCACACCCTCAAGATTATCAATTACCTCATTATTCCAAAAACGTAACAGGGTATAACCTTGTGCCTGCAAAAAAGCACTCCGTTTATTATCATAATCTTGCTGATCCATATGTTGCGAACCATCTAGTTCTATAATTAATAGTCTATCTAGGCAGACAAAATCCACAACATAGGGATGGAAAGGCACTTGCCTGCGAAATTTACAGTTTAATAATTGCCTGCTTCTTAGTTTTTGCCAGAGGATTAGTTCTACATCTGTTTGATTTTTGCGTAGATTTTTGGCGTTGGTTAGTAAATTCATTTTAATACACCCTCACCCCAGCCCTCTCCCTCGTAGGGAGAGGGAGCTAGATCAGTAGTTTTTGTTAGAAAATACCTAATAGTTAATATCATCAATTTCACTAAATAAAGCATAAAGTACCAGCTCTTAAAGCCCTCTCCCTACGAGGGAGAGGGTTGGGTGAGGGTGTATTAAAAAAGGTCATTCAATTACCAAGAGAACTGGAAGCAAAGTATAGCGAGGAATGACTTTAAGAATCTTTTGGTCTTTTATTTCACATGATTCAATTTTTTGATTAGCTGTATTAGGTGATGCACAAGTAGTCGTATCACCATCCTCCCCCACAAAAATAATATGTTCACCTGCAGGAATACGTATTGCCGTTACATCTACATCGGCTTCACTCTTCCAAACAGCCCCATCTAAAACACTATTATGAGTAGAATTACTTGCTAATGATATTCCTGCTACAGGCAACACCGTAAAATGATATGTCTGCCAAACAGAATCATTTGCTTTATCTGAATCACTTAAGTCTATTTGAATGTTTTTGAAAACAGTTAAAGCAACGATAATAGGATTTGTTATATCAGTAGTTTTATTTTCAATAGTAATATTAAGCTCAGATAAAGCTATACTCCATGAATCAAAATCTACATTTTTATTCATGGAATTACTATAGTTAGGAGGGTTTAGAGTTTCATCATAAGTTAATTTAAGCGAGTGGGTAGGTGTGGGAGGCGTTGTATCTCTAGCCACAATAAAGTTTTCTCCCCACCCTGTTTTATAATCCCCTGTAGAATCAATACCAAGACTAATATATCCAGTTCGATAACCTTTATTTAAACTTATCTGATCAATAACTTGATACGCACTCTCATCCTCACTAATACGAAATTTAGGTTTATTAGTAGTACTAAATAATGTTCTCTTTGCCCATCCAGTTGGCATGCTGACATAGTCTTTTGCTGCACTAGGCAAAACCCCATTATCCACAACAAATCCTGACAATAAAAAACCATCTTTATAGTCTTTTACAGTCACAGTGGCTTTATGCATAGCCTCCAATTTTTGAACTGTTTCCTCATACCGCAACTGGTTA